>Ga0073899_10000069_pt1 | contig 85126 bp, 78 predicted proteins | sample KloWWTmetaKNB5Ph_FD_88975 | JGI IMG/M metagenome (GOLD analysis project Ga0073899, IMG submission 88975) | Active sludge microbial communities from Klosterneuburg, Austria, studying microevolution and ecology of nitrifiers - Klosterneuburg... | ecosystem: Engineered > WWTP > Aerobic digester >... | reverse complement strand
TATTGTTTTTAAGATGAACGCTCCGGATGCTACCAAGGCCATTCGGTATAGTGCCAATAGCCCATTGAAGTTTGGATTTTCAGTCAATCATGATTTTATCACATTAGTAGGCACGGTAGGCTTAGGCAAATTGGATCCAGGTTTTAAGTCAGAGAAAGGCGAAACCCGATTAATAAATATTCAGTTAGGAGTCATTGGCCGAAAAGTGCTTGCCGATATTTACTTTCAAAACGCACAGGGACTTTATACCCAACCGGCACAACCTGCGGTGGCCAATAGTGGTCAGTATTACGTTCGCCCCGATTTGAAAACCAAACTTTATGGCAGTTCGGTGGCTATTATTGATCAACACAAAAAGTTTTCGGCCCAGGCTGCTTTCTTGCTAGATGCCCGACAAAAAAAATCTGCAGGTTCTCTGGTTTATGGTGCGGACTTCTTTTACGGAACAGTCAAAGCCGACAGTGCTTTTGTGCCATCCTTATTAGCAGATCAGTATCCTCATGCCAATGTTTCTTCTTTACAATTTTTCCGTTTTGGTCCGGGTATTGGCTATGGGCACACATTTGTAATACTGAAACAGTTTTTTGCAACTGCCATCACTTCCATAAATGCCGACCTGACCCAAGTGAAGGAATGGACGGTTCAGGGTGATGTAAATAAGAATTGGAATTTCAAACCAAACCTGAACCTGAAAGGAGCTGCCGGATATAACACTGAAAATTGGGGAATTTCATTTTCTTATAATACCAGCAGGCTTTTCTTTAGTGGTATAGAGGCTGATAACCGGTACCTAAACAATAATGATAAATTCAAATTGCTATTTATACAACGGATAGAACCAGGACACACCATTCCCAAAATCACTCGGTGGGGAAGAAAGTTTTTACAACAAATAGGTTTGGGATTTTTAGCAAACTAACATTACACCACCACCAATTCGTAAAAATCTTTCGGTTGCAAATATTTGTTTGCCAGGCTTTGCAGGTCTGTTGCCGTGACGGTTTTAATATTAGCGATCCACTGATCAAAATAATCTTTATTCAGGTCGTTGGTAATAATATTCTTCCATCGGGCTATAATCTGAAATGGCCCATAGGTCACCGAGTATTGAACCAATGATGTAGTTTTTCACCAGCATCAGTTCATCCTCTGGTATCAGCTCCTCACGAAGCAGTTGCATTTCTTTATATACTTCTTCAATGGTGGCTTCACATACATCACGTCCAGCCTCGGTACTTATCATCCAGGCATTATCTGCCATATTGCCCATCAGGTAACTATGAATGCCGTAGGTATATCCTTTTTCCTCGCGGATATTTGTCATCAGTCGGCTGCCAAAATAACCACCAAACACAGTATTCAAGACATAGGCTTTCTGAAAATCTGGATGATGACGGTTGCCAAATGCCCGAGCCAATCTTATTGAACCCTGCGAGCTATTTTCATCATTTATAGTTCTGATCTTACGTTGCGAACCAGGCTGAATGATATAGTTATTTGTCGCAACCGGCTTATTAGGCATATCGCCGAAATACTTATTTAGTAAGGGTTCCAGGCCTACTGGAAGTTTTCCTGCTACAAATATTCTAAAATGTCCTTCTCTATAAAATTGGTTATAAAACTGCAAAATATCTTCCTGGGTTATTGCATCAAAATCTTCATGCCGGCTAAATCTTCCATAGGGATGGTTGGCTCCAAAAAGCGATACTTCTATTTCGCGACCAGCCACAAAACTCCCTTTCTTCAGGTTGATGTCTAGTTTTTGTTTCATGTTCTGCACAGCAATATCCTTTTCGGATTGCAGCAATGAGGCCTCGGTCAAAATCTCCTTCACCACCGGCAATAGTTCTTGAATATGTTTGGTTAGACAGTGCAAGGAAACATTGGCCTGCTCCGATCCACAGTTACGGTTCAGGTATGCGCCATAATATTCAAAATGCTCATTAATTTCAAAAGCGGATTTAGAAGCCGTACCGTTTTTAAGCAGAAAATTTGTAAGTGCTGCTGTCAGGTTTTTTTGTTCGTACCAGTTGCCTGCATCAAACACCCATTCTATCTGTAATACTTCTTCTGTACCTGCATCAATCGCATACACTTCCACCCCATTGGATAAAGTATATTGTTGGTAAGGCTGTAGCTGCAAATGAAAATTCACAGCATCCATAATGGGTGGGGCTATTGTTCTGTCTAACATCTAGTAAAAATTAAGGGAACAAATATAGGGTTTAGTTCATGGTTCAAAGTCGATTGTTGATCGCTCAGAGAGGATGTCCCATTTCATCACAAAAATCATGGGTTTCATCACATGGCTAACTAAAGTACTTTTGCCGTTCTGTAATCTTGCGTTACTAAATACACAAACAATGAAAACAAAAGAAATCTATAACCGTATCGAGTTTTGGCTGGCAAGCATCACTGCGGCATCCATCATTCTGGGGTTTTTAGTAATGAGCAAAAATGCAGAAAATGAAGGCCCCTACTGGTTTTTGGAGCATGGGGTCAAATTCAACTTCTGGAAGCATTTGTTCATGCCCGCTATTGCACAGGTAATAATTTTCTATTGTGGATACATTTCCATTTCAAAATTTTTGGAAGAACGAAAGGATAACTGGACAAAAGCCGGATCGATAGTAGGGCTGTTCCTAATTATTGCAACGCTGGTGGCTATTTCAAATACCTATCTGGATGCGTGGATGTTTGGCAAATATGACCGCAATACCAGCTTCATAAAAATATTTATCAATGCCTTCACTACAGTAGCTATTATCTTCATCATCTTCCTGGCCTACTATATTGTCAAAGAACAAATTCTAAAACAAATTTCAAAAAGCAGCTTTTCTCCTATAAACAAAAAACTATTCTTTTCTGTTTTTCTGGGACTAGCCTGCTGGATAGCCATCCTGATAGTTTTTACTGCAAACCAATTTCCTGAAGGAGCTGCACTCTTTGGTATCGGCGTTCCTTATGTTTTATTTCTATATTGGATGCACATTCGATTTCTAATTCCAATTGCCGGACATAAAAAATATAAAAGTAGAGGCTATCTGCTTAGAGTGATTCCAATCGTTTTTCTTTTAAGTTTGATAAGTTCTGTTTTAGGGGCAGGCATGACAGGCTCTGACGAATATGTGCCCCTCTTTTTCTTTATATTCTTCCTCACTCCTTTTGTAGTATTGCCCTTGATCTGGTATTTTGCTACCAGGGAAACTGAAAAAGAAGTGTTGCAAACAGCACTTGGCACTTCACAAGCCAATCTAAGTTTTCTGCGCTCTCAAATCAATCCACATTTCCTTTTCAATGCCTTGAACACTTTATATGGTACCGCTTTGCAGGAAAATGCGGATCGCACTGGTGAGGGAATTCAGAAGCTGGGAGATATGATGCGCTTTATGCTGCACGAAAACACACAAGACAAGATCTCACTAACCCGCGAAACCGAGTACCTCAACAATTATATCGATCTGCAAAAGCTGCGCATTGCGTATTCTTCCCACATTGTCATAAATACTACTATCGATGAGCAATTGAACCGTTTAGATATTTCTCCCATGTTGCTGATCCCCTTTGTGGAAAATGCCTTTAAACACGGCATTAGTTTGCAACAGCCTTCTTTTATTAATATCTCTCTGCACACAAAAGAAAACATACTCTATTTTGATGTACACAACAGTGTGCATTTAAAAGGAGAATATGATCCTGAAAAAATGAAAAGTGGTATAGGTTTACAAAACGTAAAACAAAGGCTGGCCTTACTTTATCCGCACAAGCACGATCTGGTTATTCGCGAAAGTGCCAAAGAGTTCTTTGTGCATTTGACAATAACTTTGTAATCGAGGATTTAGTCCAGTAACCTCTTATCGTTTTCAAAAAATATAATAAACAATACATGACCGCAATAGCCATAGATGATGAACCACTAGCGTTGGAAGTAATAAAAAATCTTGCATCGAAAGTTCCATTTGTGGATTTGAAAAACACCTATACCAACGCTTTTGATTCACTGGAATTTATTCATAAAAACAAACCTGATCTGCTGTTTCTGGACATCAAAATGCCAGACATCAGTGGAATTGAGTTTTTCAAATCTTTATCAACCCCTCCAATGGTCATATTTACTACTGCCTATAGCGAACATGCCGTGGAAGGATTTGAAGTGGATGCCATAGATTACTTGCTAAAACCATTTTCTTTATCCAGATTTTTGAAAGCCTGTACCAAGGCAAATGAAATATTGGCATTAAAAAACAACCATTCCACACAGGCAGACTATATTTTTCTGAAAGACAGCGCCGAACAGGTGAAGGTTTTTTTTCAAGACATCTTGTATATAGAAGCTGCGGGCAATTACCTCCACATTTTTTTACAAAACAATCAGAAGCTACTTACCCGATCTACTATTAGCGAAATAGAACTACTGTTGCCCGAAAATCTTTTTAACAGAATTCACCGAAGTTTTATAGTAGCCCAAAATAAAGTGGATCGATTCAATAGGCAGTCTGTTTATATAAAAGATACCGAAATCCCCATAGGGAACACTTACCAGTTCATTCCAAAATAAAAAGATACCAAGAACAGCTTGTAGGTGAGAAATAGAACCAAAGGCTTCTTTATCCTCCAAAAAAAAAGCGGCACCCTGCCGCTCTTAATACTATTTTGAAATTTAGAAATTATAGTCCTCCAAAACTCAACCCGATAGTGTAAGGTCTTAACTGAGGTCCTGCTCCGGCCTTTAGTACACTGGTTAACTGATAAGTCCCAAAAAGAGTGAAATTTCCATATCCAATTCTGGCTGTACCTACAATGCGAGTGGTATTGAAATAGGTCTTGCTGGACTCTTTCAACAAATAATTGGCCTGTGCTCCTTTTTCGGTAATGCGGCTTCTGGTACCTGCTTTCAGCATCATCCCTCCTTTGACCCCAACAGCTACTTTGAAACTTTTATCACTTCTTTCTGGATTTGCTACATAGCGTAGTTCCAATGGCACTTCCACATAACTGGTAGCCACTTTGGTTTTTTTCACTTCGATTTTGGCGGTATCATTAAACCTCAAAGTGGCATTTGCCCCTTTTATGTCTGCAAAATTTCTATCCAAAAAAACGTGGTCTGTTCCAATACCCAATCCAATGGCAGCACTCAGTTTTGGCGATGATTTGAAAGGGAAGTCCAGCATAAAATAGGCGTTAATGCTTCTTGAAAAACCCTTGGTTTGAATACTATCAGGTGTGCCCGACCAGTTGGTATAGCCTACCTGAAGCATGAAATGGTCATTAGCCCTGTTGGACAAATCATATTTTTTCTTTGGTTTCTTTGCAGTTTCACTGATCACTAAAAGTGGCTTATTGGTAGAATCAAGCTGGGCAAACAGACTGCTTGTAAAAAATAGTGCTACAACTGCAAATAGAATTTTCTTCATAATAATTTTAGATTGGCGCAAATATATTTTTATTTCGGTTAATATTAGGTTAATGAGTGGATGGAATTAAAAATAGCTCTTGGGAATGGGAAGGTTCAGGAATGTTTTGAAAATACCAGCGAACTACAATTGCCACCAAATCCAAAGGAATTGGACATGACATGTCGAAGATTTTTTTGCATCAATTCGGTCACGGGTCTAAAGGGCAACTCTTTCATTTGGGTTACAAATCGCAGATTTGGAAAAATCAAATTCCGTTGTAAGGCTAGTACAGAAAATACAGCTTCTATGCCACCACTAGCCCCTAAAGTGTGGCCAGTATAGGATTTGGTGGAACTTACTGGTGGAAAACAACCTTCGAAAAGCGTTTTAATGGCCGCGCCTTCTGCAATATCATTATTACTGGTTCCAGTACCATGCAGGTTGATATAGTCGATATCGGCAGGTTGCAGGTTCGCCTTTCTTAAAGCCCCATTCATTGCTAGTTGATTGCCCATGCCATCGGGTGATGAGGCCGTTTGGTGGTGTGCATCATTTGCATTGGCCCATCCACTGAGTACCACATCTGGTTTTTGAGAAAGTGTGGCGGCCACTTTTTCTGAAATCAAAACCAAATACCCCGCTCCTTCGCCCAGGTTCAAGCCTCGTCGGTGATCATCAAAAGGCTGACAGGGTTGTGTATCCAATATCATCAGCGTATTAAAACCATTCAAAGTAAACCTTGCTAAAGCATCAGTGCCACCGGCAATTACTACATCCAGCACACCCTGACGAATGAGTCTGCCTGCCAAAAAAATACTATTGGCAGAAGATGAACAGGCGGTACTTACGGTACTTACAAAATCCTTAATCCCCAGATAATCTGCAGCAATCTCCGTTACTGCTCCGCATTCATGGTTTACTACGGCCTTCAAATCTCCAGCATCCGGGTCTTTTAGGAATGATGTGAAAAAGTCTTCCGTTTTGTCCATCCCTCCTAGTGAATTGGCAGAAATGAACCCGGTTTTCCATTGATGGATATCAATACCAGCATTGTTCACTGCTTCCTTTGCAGCCCAAACGCTTAATAAGGCGGTTCGGCTAATATGATCCGGCAAGCCCAGTTTCTGAGCCAATTCTTTGTTGCTCAACTTCACCTCCCCCACAGGAAGAATGTCTTGATGATTGGATTGCAAACGCTTCATTGGCCCAATTCCCGCTTCACCTTTGATGAGTGAATCAAGATTTTCAGCCAGGTTATTCCCGATAGCGGAAATAATCCCCAACCCTGCTATGAAGACATTTGCGTTCATCTTTACCTTATGCGTTGCCGTGTGTCAGAATATAATCTGCCATTGTGTTTATAGATCGAAATACATCCTGGCCTTCTTCGGCATTTTTTAGTTTGATATTATACTCCTGTTGCAACAACACGATCAATTCCAATGCATCAATGGAGTCCAATCCCAATCCTTCTACAAATAAAGGATCATTATCCCCAATATCTTCAGGTTTTTTATCATCTAGTTTTAACTGCTTAATGATTTGTTCTTTCAATTGCAGTACTAATATTTGTTTTTCCATAATCTCTATTTTCGAAACAACTGTTCTAAATTTTGAGGGGCAAAATTAAGGCTTCCTGTGCGCTTAATTTTTTCTATATAAAAAATAAATGCTTCATATTCTCCATTTGCCACTTCCAGCCAACCTCCCATACAAGCATGAAGACTTTGATTGTTGAGCAAATCCGAAATATAAAAAGTCAGCCAGTCTGGATCAAAAGATTCTTTCACAAAAAAGGCATTTTCTCCCTTAAACTTATATCGAATACTGATTTCGCCAATCACGATATTGGGAAGGGTGTACACAAATAATGCCGGGCTAGGTATTTCACTTACCGAATGAAAGTATTTGGCATCCGCTTCTATACTGGCATGACGATTAGAAAGAACGATTCCAGTTTCAAAAGGCTGATAGTGCTGATAAGGAATATCCCTCAGCAATAGATCGGAAGAAAGTATCCCCAACTTGCCAAGAGCATCCATCTTGTAAAACTTAGGATAGTTTAAGCCTAGATTAGTGTAGGCATTGTTTAAAAACTCCTCATCCGTTTTGGTTTCCCAAAACAGATTTCCGTTTTTGTAGAACGACCCGTTTCTTACGATCACCGAACCGGTGATATATAAATCATCCTGCTGCAAATCTATTTGTCCTCCTCGTTTTTAAATCCACTATTAATATATGAAATACTGTCTCTAAGCTTGATGGTTCTTGCCAGTTTATGTAAAACAGTTTCATGGTCTTTCACATAATCATTGCTAGTATCCCAAACATATCCAGCTAGTACCGAACATATTTTTCTTTTAATTTCCGGATCCTGATTCTCTGCAAAGAATATAGTGTGCAGGGATGTATCGTACCAGCTCATTACATAACTTCTGAATGTATTTACTCCTTGCATCATGGCTTCGGTATAATCCTTTTCCCAATCCACTTTTTCTCCTTTCAGATGTCGTACCACCAAATTCCCGGCAATCTGACTGGAAACGGTAGCCAGTGTTACCCCTGAGGAGAAAACGGGGTCTAGAAATTCTGTTACATTGCCAGTGAGCACAAATCCATTGCCATAAAACTTTTCGGTAGTTACCGACCAGGACTGCAACACTTTTGGTTCCCATAAAAACGCCACCCCTTCCATTCTCTTGGCAATGTAGGGTTCATCTGCGATCAAAGCACGCAAAACTTCTTCATCGGTACCCTGATATTTTTCGAAAAAAGCGGGTGATCCCACAAAACCAACTGAAGTAATCCCTGTGGCAAATGGAATTATCCAAACCCAAACATCGGGCTTATGCACCACGATGGTGATACGATCCGGCTCATCATCCATCTGCCGGTTTTCATCTTTTATATGAACAAATAAGGCTTTGCGCGGCGGCAAGTTGGAGGGACGCTCCAATCCAAATAAGCGAGGAATGACACGACCATATCCGCTGGCATCAATGATAAATCGGGCTTCCACTTGTGCTTCCTGACCATCGGCATCTACCAAAGTGGTTATAGAAGATCCATCTTCCCGAAACTGAATGGCCGTAACCGATGTTTCATAATGTACTGGCACTCCCTGAGCCTGCAAACCATTGGCCAAAGCCAGGTCAAAATCGGCACGGGTAACCTGATAGGCATGATCCCAGCCATCTGTGAACTGATCGGAAAAAGAATAATCACAAATCACTCCATCTCTTACAAACTTGGCCCCAGTCTTTCGCTGAAAGCCTTGCTGCAACACACTTTCCAGCAAACCAGCTTCTTCCAACGCTTCCATGCAACGAGGCAACAAGCTTTCTCCAATGACAAAACGGGGAAACTTCATTTTCTCCACCACATACACATTGAATCCGGCTTTGTTCACCAAAGCACCTGCTACTGTACCTGCCGGACCCGCTCCAATTATCAATACATCAGTCTTTATCGTTTGCATACCTTTTTTTAAATTTTTGTGAAGTTAAAGGATAAATTCATTGGCGAAAAAATAGTAAAAAAGAAAAACCACTGAATCAGTGGCCTTTCAAATTAATCGTCTTATTTGCTTATTTTTTGGGTACGGCAGGCGGTGGCTTATCCACTTCCTTCACCGTAAGGTCGTTTCCTTCTTTCATTTTTAAGGTGCCATTGTACTTACCTCCCAACTCCACTTCAAAAGCACCCACTTCAATATCACCATCTATTACGCCTGTACTTTTCACATACAAATACTTGCAACTCAGGTTGCCCTTGAGTTTACCATGTACTACAATAATATTACTCTTGATGGTTCCGGCAACTACAGCCTTTTCGCCTAATACAATACCCTTGGTGAGTTCAATGTCCCCTTCTATTTTTCCATCCACCCGAATGGCACCATCTCCTGTAATATTTCCTTTCACCAGCATCCCTTCATCTATTACTGTGTTAATGGGAATGTTGTCTAAGGTAGACTTCTCTGGCTTCGAGTTGGTTTTGTTGAACATACTTTGCTACAATTTGGTAAATCTGGCAGGGTCTATTTTTATACCGTCTTTTATTACTTCATAATGCAAATGAGGGCCGGTGCTTCTTCCGGTACTTCCCAATTTGCCAATTTCATAACCCGTTTCTATTTTCTGATTTTGTTTTACCAAAATGCGGGAAAGATGTCCATATAGTGTTTCGTAGCCGCTTTTATGCCTAACGATGACACAATTTCCATACCCTCCTTTTACCCCGGCAAACTCCACCACTCCATCGGCAGTGGTTCTCACCGGATCCCCTGAATCACCACTAAAATCCAACCCTTTATGACCTTCTAGTGTGCCACTTCCAAATGGATTGTACCGATAGCCAAACCCAGAGGTCTGTTCACCATAATGTGGCCGGCCAATAGGTGATTCGCTTAAAATCGCCTCCATTCTGGCCAACTCTTTATCATAAAAAGAGGCAATCTCATTTACGTCGGTAATGTCAAAGTCGTCTGGTCCTCCGGCATTTTTTAGTGTTTGTTGAGGGAAACCACGTTCTACCAACATTTGGTTTATCACCCGGATATTTTGGTCGATAGATTTAAAGGATGCTTTTACTTTCTCCAGATCTACCTCTCGCTTTATCTGATTGGCACGTTCCAGTTTTGCACTAAATGCTCCTGAGTAAAATGCACTGGTCTGCCTGAAAACAATAAAGCATAATATTCCGCAAAGCGAAATGATTATGGCCACGAAAGCAATCAAATATTTTTTCCATGACAGCAGTATTGATGTGGGTACTTGAAGAGCTTTCTTTTCTTTCCCTGAATTGTTCACAAACAATACCGAAGTTTTATGCTTTAGCATGTATTCAATATTTATGGCGGTGGAAGATACATTAAAAGTTTTTTACTGAAAAAAATATTTAAACACCTGTTTGTCCTTAATTTCGGTTAAGGCTTTTTCTTGCATTTTAAAAGTGTGTGGCTCAAGCCGATTCCATCTATTTCCTCCACAATTTCAAACCCAGCTTTTTCAATACTTTTTTTAAACACTCTGCTGTCGTACATCTGACTGTTTCCATTGGCGATGGCGGTGAAATAAAGAGAGAGTTGCTGAATACAAAATGCTGAGGTTTCAAAACGCTGATTATCCCAAAAAGCTTCCAGAATATAAATGGCTCCATCCTCATGAATGGCTTTTCCACAGCGCTGCATAATACTAACTATTTCATCCTCTGAAAAACAATCCAGAAACTGACTCATCCACACGCCATCATATCCTGTGGGGAACTGCACGTCTTCATCCAATACATTGGCGGGATAAAAATCCACCCGATCACCAAGTCCCAGATCTTCTATATTTTTCTTTGCCATGGCGGCCTGGCCGGGCAAATCCATGATGGTGATACTCACGTCCTTATCAAACTTAGTAGATACAAGTGCCCACTTGCCAGTATTTCCACCAATTTCCAATAACCTTTTTAAATTATTCTCAGGCTTATAAATGTGTTTAAGCACAGACGGAAATGCGATATCTGAGAAAAAATGATCATACTCAAACCAGCTCTTCTGCTGGTGAGGCTGCAATTGGGAAAGCCCTTCATACACGGTGTTCCAATTCCCCAATTCTTTTAGTCCGACTGGCTTACCAGTATCAATGGACTCCTCTAGATGAAATAACCCTTTGTAGCAAATGTCATGTACAAAATTCATATTCACATTGGTCAGCGGATCGTGCAAAATGAAATACCCTGTTCTGGCAAGAAAATATTTTCCATTCTCGTCCACAGTGAGCAACTCCATTCCAAGGCCAGCTTCTATCAGCACTCTGGCTCCATATTCAGGCAACTTTGTTTTTTCCACCAGGTCCACCAGGGTGATTCCTGATTTAGCATCTTCCACTTCCTTTAGAATGCCCTTGTTGCGCAACAGTCGGGCCACCTGAAACACAATGGGTCCATGGGCAATAACCTGTGCATAGTGCTTTGCATCCAATGCGGTTCTTTTATCTTTTTTGTACAATTTCATCCGAATAGTTTTTATTTTTTAGTTGGTCTGTTGGAACGCCCGAGACAAATTCTCCTTTGCGAAAAAAAATATTGATGGGCAATTCTTTTCTATAAATATATTGGTATTTATACCCAATGTTCTTAATATTCTGTTGCAGAAACCCCCCTTTCTAGGGTGATTTTTCTACCACTATAGCGGCATTGCATCCCCCAAAACCAGAGGCCGTTTTTAGAAAAATATTCAAAGCTGTATGACGCAACTCGTTGCAGACATTTACTGGCTCTTCCGTTCCAGGGGTTTCAAAACCCTTGGTGGGAATCAGGATATTTTGCCGCAAAGACTGTAGGCTAATTACTGTTTCTAAAATACTGGCTGCACCGAGTGTGTGTCCATAATATCCTTTAAGACTATTTAGCGGCACTTTATTCAATCCGTTTATGGTAATGGCTTTGCTCTCCATATCGTCATTGTACACGGTGGCCGTGCCATGAGCAGAAATGAAATCAATTGCGCTTTTAGCTACTCCGGATTCTCGTATGGCTATGTCCATAGCATGTGCAAGTTCTGCTCCTGTTCTGGAAGGACCTGAAATATGATTGGCGTCGTTGCTGATGCCTCCCCCCGTAATTCGAATAATAGGATCCTGAGTTTTAGGTGCATGCACCGAAAGCACTACCGTTGCAGCAGCTTCCCCCAAATTAATGCCATTTCGATTCGCATCAAAAGGTTTGCAAAGCGCATCACTGACTGCATGAAAAGACTGAAACCCGGAAAGAATAAACCTGGAAATGGTATCGGCACCTGTAACAATTATGTTTTCGAACCGACCATTCTGCATCAGCCGTCTGGCAGAAATGAGTGCCACTAAGCCGGAGATGCAAGCCTGCGACACCACGAGTGGCTGGTGTTTGAGACCAAAATGGTTCTGTATCTTTTTAGAAGAAGTACTGAAACTAATTCGCTCTTTGAGTGCTTCATCAATTTTGTTATTCTCCAAAAGACTGATATTGCCTTTGGTGGATGAAATGATCATCAGTGTTTTTTCGCTTTGCACATCTACATCCGAACCGGTCAATGCATTTGATACTGATTGAATAATCAATTGTTCAAACTTGGTATACCCAGTGTCTTCGATCAAATTTTCAATAAGAGCTGCGTAAAACGGCACATCGCTTTTCGATAAATCCTCCTGCCTTTTTACAGCGGTGCTTCCATTTTTTATTGCCTCAAAATTGGTGGAAGTTGTTTCCCCCAGAGGCGAAAAAATATTATCTGATATAATGTACTGGCTATGCATCTGGCTAGAAAACTCCATGACTCTTTTTCCATTCTTCGAAGAAAACAGGATTGTTCAACAAAAGCGTTTGTGACTCTTTTTCCAGGAACACCTGAGTGGTGGTGCCAGTAGCAACTAACAATCCGTCAGCAACATTATAGAGTTTGTAGTCAAATACAATTTTGGCAGCTTCGGTTGGTTTGTAAATGCTTTCAACCATTACACTATCGCCAAACCTCAAACTGCGTTTATAGTTACATTCAGTATGAACAATGGGTACAACCACATTTTGCTTAATAAAATCCATATAGCCAATGCCATATTTTTTTCCAAAGGCTTCCCGCCCATCTTCAAAATAGCGAATGTAGTGGCCATGCCACACAATGCCCAGGGGATCGGCTTCGTTGAAGCGAATCAGAATTTCTGTAGTATGACTTAATGTTTTAGTTACTCCGACTTCCACTTGCTATATTCTGATTTTTTAATTTTGTCAATAACTTTCTTTAACCCGGTTGCCCAGTAGTTTCTAAAACTGAACCCCATCCCTACTTCTCCTTCCATCCATTTGGCCATCAACACTTTTTTTGATTTGATGTCAAACAAAACCACCCACAAAGAAACTGCTTTATTTGTTTTGCTCAAAGCATCCACCACAAATAACAGACCAGCTCCGGATTTACCGCCACCGTCAAAACCCTTGATCAAAGTTTGAATATCACTTTCTTTCAAACGGTTAAAGTCGCTGGTATTGGTGGACATCAACTTGTCGGGGTCTGCCTTTTCATTTCTTTTGTTTATAATGCTCAGGTCGCTTGGCAAATCTGACCTTCTGAATGCTCCGGCAATATCGTACTTTTTTGCTTCATTTATCATCAGGGCATTCAGACCCGCAAATTGTCTTGAAACGATATCGCTTGGATTGGCTTCCGGATCGTTGATTAGCTTGGTTTTGGTAAAATCAATTCCATAATAAAAAATAGGTGTTTCGGTGTTGTTTAATACCTCGCTAAGAGATTGTGCATTGGCAGAAAAGCATAGCACTAAAGAGATCAACAACAAAGAGAATTTTGTAAAAAGATGCTTCATCGTTTGGAGTTTTAATTATTCAGAAATAAAGATTTTCATGTCGCATTGGGCAATAAGTTTCTCGTTTTCAAAAATCCTGCCCTCTATTATCGTAGCACTAAAAATTTGATGCTTGATGCTTATCTGTGTTGTCAGCTTAGATTGTACCGCTGGAAGTTGATTGACTTTTAGGTTTTGAACGGCCCCTATATATCCTACCGGTACCGGTCTTTTCTCTTGCTGACAGATAAATCCTATTCTGGCGGCAGCAGTTTGTGCAATGTTTTCTATCAGAGCAGGCTCAGTTAGTTTATGTTGCTGCACAAAAATATTGTCTTCCGACACATCAAAGGTAGTTGTGGCACCCAGGTCATCACAGGTTTCCAGCGTACTGATCATGATGAACGGGGCTCGCTGCGGAATATAGGGTAATATATTGGTTGTGATACTCATGTTTTCCTGAATAAGGGCGATAAAAGTAAGGAATGTTGAGGAGTATTTGTCTCCCCTAAATTGGGTATCTACTTCTTCCAGAAATCATAATAATTATACCATTGGGTAGGATAGGCTTTTACCTTTTGCGACATAGCCTCCACAAACCTGATCAAAATAGATTCCGCGCTGCTCTCCTTTTGCCTTCTGAAAACGATAGCGGGTGTGGCAAAAAAATGATATTGGGTGAATGATTCCTTGGTTGCAAAAACAAAAGAAACCGGAACATCAAACTTGGAAGCAAGTGCAAACGGACCCTGAGGGAATAGGGCGCCCTGTCCTAAAAAATCTGTCGATAAGGTTTTATTACCAGGCAAAAACCGGTCGGAATGCATACACACCAATTCATTTTTATTTAGTGCTTCCATGATTTCATACACATGCGAGATATTGTCTTTAATCACAATAATATTTGCATTGCGCTGACCCGTAGTGTTTTCAAGATATTGCTTCAATTGCTGATGCTCTCCGTCAAACATCACAATATTAATTTTTGTATTTAGTCGTTTCAGCAGATGCCCTGCAATTTCCCAGTTTCCAATATGCCCACTCAACAGTAACCCACCCCTGCCATCGGCTACCATTTGATGCAAATGCTCCTCCCCATCAAAATTAAAAGTAAAGCGGTTTTTGACCCCTGCCATCATCACAATGCGATCGATGATTGCCTGCCCAAACCAAAAATAATTACTATACAGTTTCACTAAGGAAGTGCCCAAGCCCATGCCCAGTCTTCTTCGAAACAAATACAGAATATGCCGTGAAGAGGTCCAGCTAAACAAAAAATAATAGGCCGCCACAAACACCAACAGACAGTAGGCTGGAAACACGCCCATTGTTTTAAGTATGCCAATAAAAATACCATATCCTGTTTTGTTGCCTTTGGATTTACCTTCCCAATCTGCCATTGTTTCCGTTATTTTCGGCGTTAAAGGTATAGCATCGCCAAAAAACTTTTACAATTCCGTAAGCATTCCGTGTATATTTTTGACAAAAGTAATAAGATAAGCATGCATGAATTTTTAGATCAGATTTATTTTGACAATACCCTTCGGGAATATACTATTGCGTTGGCCATTATCCTGCTAGGGTTTTTATTTAAGCGTTTTATTGCCCGGTATATTGCCCTTTTCATTTCTTACCTCATCATAAAAAGGTATAAAGACATCAACAAAACGGCCTTCCGTGATCAGGTGGCCAGGCCGCTCGGGTTTTTTATCATCGTCTTTATTATAGTTGTGGCTTTGGATAAACTAAATTTTCCGCACAAGCTTGATATCACCATTTACCATTTGAATTTGAAAGAACTATTTCGAATGGTCAGTTCAGCCATTTTAATCATCTCTTTTTTCAGGTTTTTGATTAAATGCATCGACTTTGCCACCCTGCTTATCAAAGAACGATACTTAAATGATGAGGAACATGGCAAACACCAATTGGTCTATTTTTTTAAAGATGTCATCAAAGTACTCATCGGATTGGTGGGGCTGTTATTGATTCTAAAATATACGTTTAATTATGATATAAAAGGTCTGGTAACAGGACTCAGCATAGTGGGAGCCGCCGTGGCACTCGCTCTAAAAGAAAGCCTTGAAAATTTTATTGCCTCCTTTGTTATTTTCTTCGACAAGCCCTTTGGAACCGGCGACTCCGTAAAAATAAATGGTGTAAGTGGCACTATAGAAAATATCGGATTGCGTAGCACCCGCATCCGCACAGAAGCCAAAACCTATGTAACTGTGCCCAACAAACAAATGGTGGACAGCATTGTGGACAATCTTAGCAACCGCACCCAGTATCGCGGCGATTTCAGGTTGGAAATAGTGCCCGATACAGCTCCCCCAAAAATAGAAGCCCTCATTTCCGGCATCAAAAAACTCATGACGGTTCCGGATATCCAAAACTTCCATGTTTACCTGAACAATCTGGCACCCAATGCCATCATCATTACATCCGACTTCTATACGGCTCCTCAAAGTGCCGATTTCTTCAATGCCACCAAACAAAAACTAAGTCTGGATATTCTATCACTGATGAACGATCTGGGTATTGCCATGGCAGGCACCTCCACTACCATTAGCATCGCCGGACATGCCAAACCCGAAACAGCATAGATCACTATTTTCCCGGCTCTTGAACAAATAGCATCGAAATTGCTACGCTCAGTTTATTTGTGGTGCATATAGCATCCCACATAAACGAAAAAAATCATTGTCCCCACTCATCATAGTGGGCCCTCAGGATATTGAGAAAGCATTTGCTATCTCCTTGGTTATTGCTGCACACCTACAATCCTTGCCCACTCTTCGTCAAACCTACCAGTAGTACCATACTCCACCACACGGCCGGTTTCTTTTCCATTTCTTAAAACAATAATAGTAGGCACATGAGCTATGCTGAAATTGTCCGCAAAATGTGCGGCATCTTTCTTAGTTCTGTCCAGCGCAAACATAGTGATCCGGCTTTTGTCCACGCCGGCCTGGGCTATAATTTTAAAGAACCTCGGAAGCAAATAATGCGAATCTGCGCACCATGTGCCAAAGAACACCATATAACTTACACTGTCCTTGTTGGCAGCAAAGGACTTTATCACGGCATCTGCCGGCGTATACATTTTTTCCTGCTCACCAAACCATCCAAAATTTTGGGTATCCGCCATCAGGATACTATCAGTCACAAATCCCTTCAAGAGCCTTTTGCCTGTTCGGTCGGTGGTGTTCTCAAACGTTTGAGAATATAAGAGGAGGGAAGCTCCTAATAAGAAAAAGCTAAGTAGTAAACACTTTCGATTCATTTATGAATTTTTTGTTGTTCTATGCCACAAGAAATATTCTGCTCCACCGAAACGAAAACGAATATACTCTCTTGGTCAGTTTTTTGTTTTCCAGAATTGGGTACGGCTTCGAAGATAGAGCTTTTAGTATAATGCGATAATTGGTCTGTTCAAGAAACAGTGCCAGCGAGCCTGCACTCCGCCAATCCTCCCCACTTTTGCCTTTCATCAAAATACATTTTAAATGAATGGTAATGAAATTTCGATTAAAGAACTTAGAGCAAATGTAGTGGGATCGCCAAAAATTATTATTACACCCCACGAACTGGATTACCGTAAAATCTATATCCCCACCCAAATTATCACATCCTGATGCGAACACTTTGGGGTTTTACATTCCAACCCGCTACAATTGCCAACACATGGCAAGCAGTCTTTAGTTTGACAGATTACCGTTGGCTTTTAATAAATTTGCAAACTCCAATCGTTGGACAGAAAACATGAAACTTTATATTAAGAATATGGTTTGCAGCAGATGCAAAATGGCAGTAGAAGCCCAATTGAAAAGTAAGGGTTTCTACCCCCTATCTGTCAATTTGGGCGAAGTGGAAATTGAAGGAGATATATCAAAAGACCAATTATCACAGTTGGACACAGCATTAAAATCGTTGGGCTTTGAATTGATTGACGACAAGAAAAGTCAAATTATTGAAAAAATTAAAAACGCAATTGTAGCATTGGTTCATCATTCTGACCAAGACCTAAAAACAAATTTATCTGCATTTATAAGTTCCCAACTTCACCAAGACTACAATTATTTAAGCAACCTGTTTTCAGAAGTAGAAGGCACTACGATTGAAAAATATTTTATCAGCCAGCGAATAGAAAGAGTAAAGGAATTGATTGTTTATGACGAACTGACTTTATCAGAAATTGCCTACCAGTTGGGTTATAGTAGCGTTGCATATTTATCTAACCAATTTAAAAAAGTAACAGGCTTTACTCCCAGCCACTTTAAATCCCTTAAGGAACACAAACGCAAAAACATAGAAGAACTGTAAATCTTACAACTCTAATACAAAATTCCACAACAACTGCGCCGTAAGCCCAAATTACCTTTGTGTCAAACAAAATACAATGACACATACATATAAAGTAACAGGCATGACTTGCGGAAGTTGCGAAGCCAAAGTAAAAAGCAGCCTATTAATGTTGCCAAATGTTACCGAAGTAGAAGTTTCAAAAGACACTCAAACGGCAACTATTTCAATGGATAAGCATATTGCTTTATCCACTTTTCAAACTGCATTAGATAAAAAATATGCCATTACCGCAATGGAACACAACGAAGCAGCCGAACAAGCTAAAAGTTGGCTGGCAACTTACAAACCTATCTTATTAATTTTTGGTTACATAACCACAATAGCCACTATTTCAGCAACACATCAAAATACATTTCATTGGATGCAAGCCATGAATATTTTTATGGCAGGCTTCTTTCTTACCTTTTCGTTCTTTAAAATGCTTGACTTAAATGGCTTTGCTGAAAGCTACAGCATGTATGACATTATAGCCAAAAAAATAAAAGCATGGGCTTATATCTATGCTTTTATTGAGTTGGGATTAGGCATTGCTTATGCGACCAATTTTCAACCTCTAATCACAAATCTTGTTACACTAATTGTAATGGCAGCCAGCATTATTGGCGTATTACAAAGCGTATTCAATAAACGTAAAATACAATGTGCTTGTTTGGGTGCAGTTTTCAATCTGCCTATGAGTACAGTAACGATAATTGAAGACCTGCTAATGATAGCCATGAGTGGAATTATGTTGATTACGATGCTGTAAATCAGTTAATTTTAAAGATATATCTTTGCAAGAGTGAAAAAAATAGTTGTCATATTCATGCTTCTTACCTATGGTTTTGCAACCATGGGAGCAACTATTCACATGCACTACTGCATGAACGAGTTTGTTGGCTGGAGTTTATGGCACGGAGAAAAAGATAAGAAATGCGGCAAATGTGGAATGAAGGAAAAGAAAGGTGGTTGCTGCAAAGACGAACACAAGCAAATTAAGCTAAAAACCGACCATCAAAAAAGTGCAGTTGCTCAATATTTTCAGTTGGTAGAATCACCAGCATTAGTTACACCGATAGCTGATTTTAGCTTCATAGCAACTTCGGTTTCTCTTAACTTTCCAGTTTCTAATGCTCCGCCGAAAATTCCAAGAGAACGGCTCTATATTTTACATTGTGTTTTTTTAGTTTGATTGTTGGATAGTTAACCATTTGCCGACACTATTGAAGTGTATTGGGTTTATGTGTATTTTATCAATCACTAATTAAATTAAAGACAATGAAAGGAATACTATTAGCAAGTGCAGTTGTTCTATTTTCAACAACCGCTTGTCAATCTCAAATAAAAAATGCTAAAACTGAAACCGTAAAAGTTTATGGCAATTGCGACATGTGTGAAACCACCATTGAAAAAGCCGCCAATAAAAAGAAAGTATCAAAAGCCGATTGGAAAGAAGAGACCAAAATGGCAGCCATAACCTACGACAGTAAAAAAACAACTTTGGATGATGTATTAAAAAACATTGCTCATGCAGGTTACGACAATCAAAGTTTTCTTGCTCCTGATGCAGCTTACAATAAATTACCTGGCTGTTGCAAATACGATAGAGAGAAAAAGCAAACAGCAATGGTAACACAACCTGCAAAGGACACAACAGCACCCAAACAAAATCATGCTAACCACCAGCATGATGAAATGAACAATGGAGCACAGGAAACAAACCAGTTGGCACCAGTGTTTGATAATTATTTTTTACTGAAAGACGCATTGGTAAAAACAGATGGAAATGCAGCATCGGCAACAGCAAAAGATTTGCAAACAGCCATCAATGCCGTAAAGATGGATAAGCTGTCAATGAATGTGCATACAGTTTGGATGAAAATCCTGAACGACCTAAAGGAAGATGCAGAACATATAAACGGCACAAAAGACATTGCACACCAGAGAGACCATTTTATGAGCCTTTCAAAAAATATGTATGAGTTAATTAAAGTTGCTAAACCATCCGAAACTGTTTACTATCAGTTTTGCCCAATGGCTAACGATGGCAAAGGTGCAAACTGGTTAAGCAAAGAAAGCGGTGTAAAGAACCCTTACTATGGTTCACAAATGCTTACTTGCGGAAAAACAGTTGAAACAATTAAGCAATAAAAACAAAGGGCATAGTTATAAAAATAGCTATGCCCTTTTTAACCTTACATAAATGAAATTTTTAAAATGGCTATACAGAAAACTCTTTGCAAAAAGGTGTTGCCGTTAGCAATACTTTTTACGCTACTCATATCTAATTTATTTGCTCAAAAGGTTGTTCGTTACGACTTGTATGTAAAAGATACCATTGTAAATTTTACAGGAATACAAAAAAGAGCCATTGCAGTAAATGGGCAAATACCCATGCCCACACTCACATTTACCGAAGGCGACACAGCAGAAATTTATGTACACAATGAATTAGACGAAGAAACTTCTTTGCACTGGCACGGATTATTTTTGCCCAACAAAGAAGATGGTGTACCTAACCTTACGCAAATGCCTATTGAGCCAAACACAACACACATTTACCGATTCCCGATTATCCAAACCGGCACACATTGGTATCACAGCCATTCGGGTTTGCAGGAACAAATTGGGATGTACGGAAACTTTGTAATGCTGAAAAAACAAACCGACTCTACATTCAGAAAAGGTATAGATGATTTACCAACAGTTTCTATTGTTTTAAGTGAATGGACCGACTACAAACCAGAGAATGTACACCGAATGTTACACAATGCTTCTGATTGGTTTGCTATCAAAAAAAATGCAACACAAAGTTATGCTGAAGCAATAAAAGCAGGACATTTCAAAACCAAACTAAAAAACGAATGGAAACGAATGTTGGCAATGGATGTAAGCGATGTGTACTATGATAAAATTTTAATGAATGGCAGCCCAAGTACCGACATAAAAAGTATTGACGGAAAGCAATTAAAGGCAGGGGATAAAGTAAGGCTTCGTATTTCAAACGGTGGAGCCTCCTCTTACTTTTGGCTTACTTATGCAGGTGGCAAAATTACCGTTGTTGCAAATGATGGTAACGATGTGGAGCCAGTTGAAGTGGACAGGTTGATAATTGCGGTGTCAGAAACTTACGATGTGGTGGTTACCATTCCTGCGGACAGCACAGCTTACGAATTTTTAGCAACAACAGAAGACAGAACCAATTCAGCATCTTATTATATGGGCAACGGCATCAAACAACTTACATCTCCACTACCACGATTAAAATATTTTGAAGGCATGAAGATGATGAATGACATGATGAAAATGAATGGTGATTTGGATGATATGGGAATGAACATGAGCCTGAACCAAATGGATATGAATGTGGTAATGTACCCTGAAATAACAGGCGATGCAAAGGCTCCCTCTCCTTTGGAGAGGGTGGGGGGTGAGGCAGACCCAAACCGATATAATGCCAATGCACTTGCAGACATTGTAACACTTAATTACGCCATGTTGAAGTCGCCTGAAAAAACAACTTTGCCCGATGCTCCTGTTAAAGTATTATACTTTGAATTAACGGGAAATATGAACCGCTATGTATGGAGCATGAATAATAAAGTAGTTTCTGAAGCTGATAAAATACTGGTGAAGAAAGGGGAAAATTTGCGGTTGATAATATACAATGGTTCCATGATGCGGCATCCTATGCACTTGCATGGACATGACTTTAGAGTGCTCAACGGACAAGGTGAAAATGCGCCGCTAAAAAACATTATTGATATTATGCCAATGGAAACAGACACATTGGAATTTAATGCAAATGTGGAAGGCGATTGGTTTTTCCATTGCCATATTTTGTACCACATGATGAGTGGTATGGGCAGGGTTTTTAGTTATCAAAACCAACAGCCAAACCCCTTAATACCTAACCCTAAATTGGCACAACGCAAACTTTTTGCTGACGACAGGAAAATGCACTTCATGTTTCAAAACGATATTGCCACAAATGGCAACGATGGAGAAATGATGTTGCAAAATACCCGTTGGAGCATTGGTAGCGAATGGCGTTTGGGTTATCACGACATGCACGGCTACGAAACAGAAACTCATGTTGGCAGGTACTTGGGCAAAATGCAATGGCTGATGCCTTTTATTGGCTTTGACTGGCGTTACAGAAAAATGGGCATTGACGAACAAGAAAAAAATCTATTTGGACAAACTAATACGAAAGACAACAGGGCTGTACTTAGCGCAGGTGTTAATTATACATTGCCTATGTTAGTTCGCTTTCAGACAGAGATTTTCACTGATGGCGTAGTTCGTTTGCAATTAATGAGAGAAGACATTCCTGTAACAAAACGACTTCGCTTTGCATTTATGGTTAACACAGACAAAGAATATATGGCTGGACTTAATTACATTTTTGCCCGTAACTTTTCTGTACGGACACATTATGACAGCGACATGGGTTTTGGTGCAGGGTTGACATTCTCCTATTAGCCAACGCTGCAAGTCAGGTACTTTTGGCAGGCACACGGGCAACATACAAAGCCAACCTGCCGTGCCCAAGGCACTTGCAAGCACAAATTGGTGATTCGGACAAACAGATCAATCAAATCATCAAAAATATCATTGACAAAAGCGACAATAAAAAACAACACATCGCCGATAAAAACCCTTTCAAAAGAAAAACAAAAACGGGATCCGCAACACCGATATGAACTAATCGGGCTATCAGTATTTTGAAGGAATAGACCTGATGGCCATTGAAGGGTTCAATGATAAAATCATTATGTCTCTTATCAGCGAAGTAGGGATTGAAGGAATTAAAAAATTTGAAACAGCAAAACAATTTACCTCCTGGCTTCGACTGGCTCCCAACAATAAAATCAGCGGAGCTAAAACACTATCCAATCACACACCCAAGAGAGTGTCCGCTTAAAGATAGCCTTCAGAAATGCGGCCAATACCATAGGCCAGTTGAAAGAAGGATGGCTTGTTGATTTTTTTAGAAGACTAAATTTTAAAAAAGGAAAAACACTGCAGTTACTGCCACAACCAGAAAGCTCGCTGTAATTATTTGGAATATGATCGTCAAAAATATCCTCTACAATCATCCCACGCCATATTTATTCCTTGACGAAAAAAGAAACCTTGGCATTGCCAAAAAAATACGAAAACAAATTCAGATATTTGACTTGACTTCTGAAGACCTTGGACTAGCATCTGCTTGATTATTAAGTCCATGGATTTACGTTAGTCATGATAATAAAAAAAATTTCTGAAAATTCAGATTAAAAAAATCAAAGAGATGGTTTAATTTTGAGATTCAAAAAACTTCCACATATATTCATTAATATCCAACTCTTTCGAGGTTTTACCAATCGGCAAACCAATATTAAAGTCATTTGCTCCTGGCCAAGTGTGCCCTCCATTCTCAATAGAAATAAGAGTAACCGTTTTATTGGTGTTACTAGATTCTAAGATTTCGATCGTTGTATCATCATTAGGAACTTTGTTAATTGTTTTCTTAGTTTCCTTGGAAAATGAAGGCATTTTCCAATATTTGTACGTTTCTGTTGCAGAGAGATAGGCATCTTTTTTTCCTTCAAAATTTACTATTTTATCCGCTTTACCATGTACTATTAATACTCCAATTTCCTTTTTTATTGGATTATTTATAGCTACTGAATTTGGCAAAGTAGCTCCAATAGCTGCTATAGCACTAAAACGATTGGGAAGTTCGGCGGCTATTCTATAACAAAAAAATCCGCCTCTAGACAATCCTGTTGCAAACACTCGTTTATCATCTATTTTATAGTCTTTTTGTATTTGGGTTAATAAAGCATCAACGAAACCGATATCATCAGTTCCTTCCTTGTAAGAAGTTTCAAAACCCACATTCCAATCTTCCTTAATTCCTTTTGGATAGACAACAATAAAGCCGTAGTTATCGGCCGTTTGATTCATACCCGTGTATAGCATTTGTTCCGCAGGAGTCATTCCCCCACCATGAAAGTTAAAAACGATGGGATATATTTTTGTTGAATCATAGTTTTTGGGTGTATAAAGTATGTATTTTCTTTTTACATCTTTGTACTGGAGCGATTTAGTTTGTCCGAAAGAGATGCCAAAAATGAAGATAATTACTAATACTGAAAATAATTTTTTCATAATTTGATAGCGTTTATGTTATTTAAAATCTTATAGAGGTGTTGGTACTTTTTCTCATTTTTATTCATCCAATTTTTATAGAATAAAGGTTTAAAAAAGAACCAAACAAGCAAGATAATCAGTAACAAACTTAGACTAGCAAGGATAAATACTGTCTGAGATTGAAGAAAATTACTTAAAAATTGAAAGAACATTGATAAGCATAGAAAACTTGCCGATACGCAGATCAATTGAAGTTGTTTTTTCATTCTTACACTTTCTTTCTTCTGCAAATCTTTAACAAAATCCGAACTGCTTAATAAGAATTCCTTTTTCTGTCTGTTAATTGACTTCCATGAATACCAAAACAAAAACATCCCAATAAAAAGTAGGATAAACTCGGAAATACTTTCGTAAATGCTATCTAATTTATCTGTATATACCACATAAACAAATATCATTAAAGAGAACAAAATCATTGAAATAGACCAATAATAAATGTTTTGTTTTCTATTTTTTCTAAGTAAATGGATACTTTTTTCTAAGTTTTTAAACTCTGCATCTTGATTAGTAGCCACAGTTAACCAGATCTTTTTTATATCGTCAAAATCATTACTCATTGTGTTGCATTTTTTCAGTTAAAACTTCTTTAATTCTATGAACTCGAACTCTAATATTTGCATGACTTAATCCAACAACTTCTGCAATGTCTTTTTGGGAAAGATCTTCCAAGTATAAACCAATAATAATTCTATCAATCTCTGGCAAACTAGAAATACATTGATGTAGTTTTATGAACCGTTCCTCCTTTGTGGAGTTTTCAATATCTTCTATTTTAAAAACATCATAGTGATCTACCAACTGAATACGTTTCTCATTTTCAATCTGTCTTAAGCATTTATTACTAGCAATACGATAAATCCAACCTGAAACATTTTCGTAATGTTTAAGTGTTTTTAAATTTTCAAAAACATTAATAAAAACATCTTGAGTGACATCTTTGGCTTTGTCAACATCATTGAAATATCCAAGACAAACTCTGAATATTTTTTGTGAGTACATTTTATATAAATTTTCGAATTCCATCTAATATATAAATACAAGATTTGTCGAAATGTTACAAATAAAAAATTATACCCTCAAAAAAATGCAAAAAAGACTCCTGCTAAACATTAGCAGATTGAAAAAGCCTCCAATAATCAAGCTTTAAAATAAACGTATAAAGCCCTTATGAAAAACGACTAGGCTTTCCCTCTATACATCGGGACAGGTTTGCAATCCGGTTCCTTCAACAGGCTTAGGAACGTTTTCATCGACACCAGCCAATGCCCTTCGTGGATATTTCACCATTTAGTATACCATTTATTTCAGTGCAAAGGATACCAGTTGTTTCACTGTAAAGGGTACCATTTTGCAATACGATATTTTGTAGTTATTTCACTTCAAAGAAGGATATTTGAAATCAGGTTTGATGCCGGCCATCTTGGATGTCAAATGCACTACAGTACAAGCGTGCGATCCACTGCGGCGGACAAGCTGCACGAAAGAGGCCAATTGTTCTGCAGCAGAGAAAAAAAACTTTCGGCCAGACCAGTGTCTAAAACCATCCTCGTTTTTTGAAAATTAAAAGCATGAGTATTGGAATGCCAAACATGACCGCTACGGCAATCCAAAATCCCCAGTGGTGCTCGCTCAGCGGGATCACCTGAAAGTTCATGCCGAAGATGCCACCGATGACCGTGGCAGGTGCCAGCAGGCAGGTAACTATTGCCATCACTTTCATCACTTCGTTCATTCTCAGGTTCACGTTGCTGATGTACAGATCCTGCATGCCTAATATCATATCACGGTAGTTTTCTACCAGGTCTATGGCCTGCACGATATGGTCGTACACGTCTTTGTAGAACCGAACATTGAATTCGGTGAGGAGTTCGCTGTCGCTTTTGATGATGCCGGCCACTACTTCCCTTACCGGGAAGATGCCTCTTTTTAGCACGATCAATTCTTTTCTGAGTACGTTGATTCTAGCCAGCGATCGCTTGTCGGTGCCTCTGATAATATCTTCTTCCATGTCTTCGATATTATCGCGGAGCTTATCCATCACCACAAAATAATAATCGACAATGGTGTCTATCAGGGTGTAGTATAAATAATCGGCCTCTTTGCCTCGGGTTTTACTGGTTGGCAGTTTCAATCGTTCCCGCAACGGATTGAAAAGATCGCGTTCCGGATCTTCCTGAAAAGTAAGCACCACCCTTTTTCCAAGTACAAGACTTATTTGCTCCTGCTCGATGGTTCTTTTTTCTACATTGTAGTAGAGCATATCCATCAGACTGAACAGAATCTCATCCACTTCATCCACTTTTGGCCGCTGATTGATGCTCAAAATGTCTTCGCGCAACAATTGGTTGATCCCATACTGATCGCCTATCCGGTCCACATCATCTTTTCGAAGCCCGTCCACATTTATCCAGATAATATGATCGTTACATTTCAGTTTAAGTGCTTCGTCCACTGAAATATTTTTGTATTCTTTTATCTCCTCCTTATTATATACATAGGCCGAAATGACCACCTTGGCAGCCTCTTCACGAACGGGAATGATGGTGGGATTGATCGACAATATCTCTTTGGTACGTGCCGTTCCAAACAGCTCCATCAGATTGGGCAGATACAGATATCGCAAATATTTTTCCGGGCGCATCTTCATTCGGGAAAGATAACTATTTTTTATACTTAGCTAGGTATTTTGCGGATTGCGGACACAAAATAGAACTTAACTCTTTTTGCCTGGTTTCATATACTTCAATTATTCTAAATTCGCAACACATCTGTCCATTTTATGACTATAGCAAAAAGCGTGTATATCCTTTCTGCCTCGGCGGTTTCACCACAGGCCTCCTTTCAGCAAATGATTGCTGAACCGGCCGTGTATGCTGGCGAAAGATTGACTTGCATCGAACCAGACTACGCAAAATATATCGATGCCAAACTCATCCTCGAATGAGCCGCATTATCAAAATGGGCATGGCCGCCTCTATGGAATGTTTGTCGCAGGCCAGTGTGCAAATGCCCGATGCCATTGTTGCTGGAACCGCCTATGGATGTCTGGCCGACACAGAGTCTTTTCTTACACGCATGGTGGAGTTTGACGAAACCCTGCTTTCTCCCACTGCATTTATACAGAGTACGCACAATACCGTTACTGCACAAATAGCTTTGCAATTAAAGTGTCATCATTATAACAATACTTATGTGCATCGGGGTTCTTCTTTTGAAGCCGCCATGCTGGATGCCATTTCTCTAATAGAGGAAGGCGATGCCAGGAATGTACTGGTTGGAGCAGTCGATGAAATCATTGAAAAAAGTCATGCCATCATCAGGAGGTTTGGAAAATATAAAAAAGATGGAGATAGCAGTAGTTTGTTTCCGTCTGGCACCAAAGGCACCATGGCCGGTGAGGGTGCCGCTTTCTTTATGTTGTCTCCCGACAATGAGAACCGGCAAGCTATTGCAAGGCTGGAAGCAATGGCTAGTTTTTACAAACCCAATCAGCCGGAAGAAATACTTATCCGCAATTTTTTAGAAGATAATAATCTCTCTGTGGCAGATATAGATCTAGTAATCTGTGGTAAAAACGGAGACCTGGAAAACGATGCCCATTATGGCCATCTGCAACAAAGCCTATTTTCAGATATCCCATTTGCGGGGTATAAAAATTTCAGCGGAGAGTATCCCACATCGGTAGCCTTTGCTATATGGATGGCGGCAAATATACTCAGGCATGGAATTCACAAACCGGGTGAGGAAGCTCCCAAAAGAATCTTGATTTATAATAATTACAAATTGCAGTACCCTGCTGTATATCTGCTTGCTGCATGTTAAAATTCAAAATCACTACCGTCATTTTTGGGCTGCTGATGGCCAATGCTATCACCTTGTCATTTTTTATGCCCGTGCCCTGGTGGTATTTTTTACTGTTGGTCATTTGCTACCTATTGATGTTGTTCTATGGCAGCTACTATGTGGGGGCATCTTTTTTTATGCCCATCATTTGCAAGGCTAAGACCACTGAAAAAAAAATTGCTTTAAGTTTTGATGACGGACCTAATACTAATACGAAGGAAATATTGTCCATTTTAGAATCACAAAAGGTGACAGCCACCTTTTTTTGTATTGGAAAACATATCTCAATGGACAAAGATCTGTTCCAACTCATTTACAATAGTGGGCACCTTATTGGGAATCATTCCTACAGTCATACTATCTCCTTTGACTTTTGGTCGGCTAAAAAAGTGCAGCAGGATCTGGAGAGAACGCAGGCGTTGATCTACTCCTTGACCGGTCAAAAAACAAATTGGTTTCGACCACCGTTTGGCGTATCCACACCCAGCATAGCCCGTACGGTGCGGACCATGAATTACAAAACAATTGGATGGAGCATCCGCTCTTTCGACACGATGACAACGGATGCAGACAAATTGTTTAGGAGTGTAAAACGCCAGTTGCATCCGGGTGCTATTATATTGTTTCACGATAGCCAGAAAGTGACGGTGGACATGTTGCCTCGTTTATTACAATTTATCAAAGAGCAGGGATATGAAATAGTGCCTTTGGATAAATTATTACATTTGCAAGCCTATGTTAATTGATCATTTATTTACAATAGATTCTTTTGCAACAGCCGCTGAAAAAATTTCGGCCAGTGTATCCATTCATGCCCAGCATAAAATATTTGAAGGTCATTTTCCGTCACAGCCTGTATTGCCAGGGGTTTGTCAGATTCAATTGGTGAAGGAATTATTGGAAAAAGCCACCGAACAGAAATTGTTTCTTAGAGAAGCGGCACAATGCAAGTTTTTGCAAATGGTGAATCCGGAAATAGTGAATACCCTTTTTGTAAATATGGATTATAAAATCACAGATAATGGTATCGTTGTTTCAGCAGTTATCAAAAATGAAACAACTGTATTCATGAAACTCAATGCGCTGTTTGAGTCTTTGCCTACTCTTTAAATGCCAATCAGGATATAGCCAATATGTGTTGGGTTAAACACCATTATTTTCTGGATGCTTCCATATTCATGTATCTTATTTCCCCATGGCATATACTGCAAAGGAAGCCAGCCAATGTTCCCCACCATAACCACCATTGAAAATATGTGGTAGTGTTTTATCCAAAAACTGATTAGCTACATTTTGGAAAAGTTTTTTATACTTGTGTGAGGATGGAAGTTTATGGGCAATCCCTTTCATTGCCCAGGCACGACTAAAACTGAGTCCGTCCAAATGCACCGTTTGATAATCATTGCGATCGCTTACAATCGGCATCTCACATATACGTTTGATACCAGCAGCATGGTAATAAGCATCCAACCATTTTACAAACGCGGCCTGAGATAAAACCCTTTGCATCAAATCGGCAGCCATCAAACTAGGGGAAAAGAAGTCGGCACCATCGGGTTCCAGATGTGCAGGAATATTTTTATTATTCCCATAAAAATATCTGGCTCTGGCCATAATCAGTTTTTCAAACTCCTGATCTTTTGTAGCCCTTGCCCAATCCAAAGCAAAGGAAAGCCCAAAAGCAGTGTTGCCATGCACACCCGACCGGTTCGGATAAGTTTGTTTAGGCAGGAACTCTTTCCAAAGGCTTTCAATTTTGTGGGTAAGTGGTCGTAGTGCTTCGTGCCATTTTCTGCCCAGCTCATGGTTCCAGGTTAGCAGTTCCTCGTCCAGCTTCAGCAACCAGGCCCAGCCATAGGTTCTTTCATAATTTTTGGATGCGGTATATTTTCCAAAATAGGCGGCCTCCTGTTCCATCTTATTTCGCTGAAATGAATGGTCTAAAACCGAAATGATACTATCCCGATTCGCTAAATTGGGGAAACCCTTCAACAGTTTCACCAACATCCAGTGTCCATGCACACTACTGTGCCAATCCAGACAACCATAAAACACAGGATGCAACTCATGAGGTAAAAGGCGGGCATCTGCCACACCATCGCTCAAATGCGAAGTCTTGTTAGGGAATTCGGAATTGATGCAATGCAATGGCAGTCGGCTCAATTGGGTGGCCACTTTTTCGGTCAGAATGGACTGAGCGGAACACAGGTTCCCGATTGCCATCAACCCAAGTAGAAATACTTCTTTAATCATTGCGTTAAAAATAATAAATTGTGCTTTAAAAACTCATCCAACATTTCTTATGAGAAAGCAAATCGCTATTGCTGTTTCACTCTTGCTGCTACTTAACCATTTTGCATTTTCACAATATCAGATCCATACCATCCCCAACCCTAAGACACAGGGACAGGATTATTTTGTGAGCAATCCAGATCATATTCTGGACTTGCAGACCGTGGACTCATTGAACAGATTGTGTACAGAAATAGAAAAAAAGACTTCAGCAGAAGTAGCCATTGTAGCCATAAACGATTTTGAAGGGAGCAGCGACTTTGATTTTGCCTATGCGCTATTTAACCATTGGGGACTTGGTAAAAAAGAAATCAATAACGGGTTATTGGTATTCTTTGCAAAGGATAGAAGAAAGTATCAGTTTATCACAGGTCGTGGTATGGAGGGTACCCTGCCCGATGTTTCTTTATCTGCTATTGGAGAAAACTATCTGGTGCCAAAGTTCAAGACAGGAGATTATGGGGGTGGTGTGATAGATGCACTGAATGTGATCAAAACAATCTTACTTAGTCCCGACAGTGCATTGGCCTTAAAAGCCGAAATGAAGAAACATTCTTTTTGGTATAAAAACCAAATTCCAATAAGGAATACCCTGGCGGTGATAGCCGTTTTTGCCGGAGCCATTTTGTGGTCCAGGATAGTTATTCGCAGGTTTCAATTGAAAAAAGGGAAGATGCAATATAATTTGTTTGGAGGTTGTGGTTGTGTGATTGCGTTGGCTTTTATGGGTATGTTTGTGGCAGCATTTTTGGACATTGGTATAAGCAAAATTTTCAGTGTGCCAATGCTGCCTTGGATTGCCTTAATGATTGGCACTATTAATTTATTGTTTGAATACATCCACGTAAGGTCGCGGATTTATAATACCTATAAAGACGAAGAAACCATTGTCAAACTATTAAGTACCTATAATAGCAGGATGATGATCACCATGATTTTGTCGCCCATTATTTTCATTTTGTTGATTGGATATATCAGAAGAAAGAACCGACTGTCATTGCGCCTTATTCCGCCAACAGAACCCGGCAATTGGTTGCGACTAAACAGAGATCAGATTCCACACATTTCCGAATACCTGAGCAAAGGCAGACAGGAAGAAGAAAAAATCAAGAGTAGGAGTTTTGAAATTTGGAAAGACGCTGATAGTAGCAAAGTAAAAATCATTCCCTGGAACGGAGATAAGTTTAGACAGTTTGAAGATTGTCCTAAATGTAATTTTCTTACGCTCGGCAGGCCACAAACAGTTACGCTGAAAGCGGCAACCTACAGCTCCACCGGGCTTGGGAAAAAAGTTCAGCAATGTGTGTTCTGCCAGTTCGAACAGTCATTTGGAACGATCACACTTCCTAAGCTGGTAAAAAGCTCATCCTCCGGTTCTTCAGGCGGAGGCCGTTCTTCCTCCAGCAGTGGAAGCTGGGGTGGCGGAAGTAGTGGTGGTGGCGGTGCTGGTGGTAGTTGGTAAGCCAACCAGATCTTTATTTTTCAGCCAGACGCTTTAGAAATTTTTGAAAGGCCTTGGTTTCATAGTTGGCAATGCCTTCGTGGTGGTAGGCGATCTTGCCTTCTTTGTCCAGCACTACCGTGGCTGGCAGCGTTTCTCCAAACCACTGAGTGGGTATTGGATTGTTTGTTCCCACTACAGGTAAATCATATTTTTTCTCTTTGATGAAGGCAGTAGAATTGGTGATATCATTATCTGCATCCACCAGTAAAAAAATATAGCGGGGATCATTTTTGAACGAAGCATATAGATTGTGGATAGAAGGCATTTCTGCCAGACAAGGCGGGCACCAGGTAGCCCAAAAATTGATAAAAACAACTTTTCCTTTGAACGAATCCGAATGGATAGTGCGGCCATCGGCCATCGCAAACTGAATATTTGCCGACACTTTATCTCCTGTTTGCTTCTCTGCTTTTTCCACACTGGGTTGGAACAATCCTATTGACATGAGGCCGTTTAGTACTCTGGCTTTGAAAGAAGGAATAAATAATAAGGCAAGAACTAATCCTATCAGGACTATATTGATTGCGCCGGACAATATTTTATTTTTCGATTGAAGCATATCCTTTAGATGGATAACGCTTTTATAGTCCGTTTGTTGATTTAGGAAAGGCGAATATTTTTATTTGCATTTTTATGCTTTTTGAATTGCCCAGGGTTTTCATTTTATTTAAATAAAATGAATCCGCTTTCCGATAAAATTTCTACCCACAGGTACCGCATCCCCACCCACGAAGTGAGTTTTGAAAATGCCTGGGGAATTTGTGATGAAGACTTGTATAGGCAGGCAATCCAGTTTGCAGACAAAAGCAACGCTTCAAATACTCCTTTCTTCCAATTTGTGATGACTACCTCCAACCACAAACCCTTTACTTTCCCTGAGGGAAAAATAGATTTACCACCAGGTAACAAAAACGCTGATGTAAAATTTACTGATTATGCATTGGGAAAATTTATAGCCCAAGCCCAACAAAAACCCTGGTTCAAGAATACCGTATTTGTCATTGTTGCAGACCATTGTGCCAGTAGTGCAGGTAAATGGGAAATCAATATTGACAAGCATCATATCCCGGCAATAATCTACAATCTGCCTCAGCAACCACAAAAAACAGACAGACTGGTTTCACAAATAGACCTGATGCCCACACTGTTTGGATACTTGAACTGGAACTATACCACGGCCTTATATGGCAAAGACATTAACCAGATGAAAGCAGGGGAGGAAAAAGCCTTCATTGGCAATTATAGAACATTAGGGCTTTTAAAAGAAAATTTGTTTACCCAAATTGACGACCGAAAAAGAGTAATTCAATGTAAGGTATCGGAAAGTGAACAATCGCTGTCTGAAACAAAGATCCAAAACAAAACATTAGTATCTGAATGCATTTCGTACTATCAAACGGCCAGTGAGCGATTCAAGAATGGCAAAATGAAAGAATAAATCAAATCAATACCGCCTTAATTTTGCTTCAGCATTTTCAATGATGCTGATTTGTCCCATTGAAACATAAAAAAAGAGTGGGCCGAAACTTTTGATCTATCGACGTTCTTTCAAAAATTGAAAGGCTTTGCCTAACCACGTAATTCTCTTGTACGGGTTAATAAAACAAGTACTGTCATCCAACTCTTTGCCATACTTATCATAGGCGTTGTATAGCACAAGAAAGGTCAGGATGGCTGTTTTCAAATCCAGTGGTGGATGCACTTTGATTCTGCATCTTGCCCCTCTGAATAGTACCCAGTGGAAGGTGAATGAACACAAACTAATAGACATCGCTTCAATAATAAAGACATTATTTTTGCGATAAAATAGCTATCGAATGTCGGAGAAACAAACAAAAATATTTTATCCCAGCAGTCAAGTTGACTGGCGAAAATGGTTGCAAAAAAACCATAGTACCGAAAAAGCCGTTTGGCTTGTTTTTTACAACAAGTCTTCTGCTAAAACTTCTATTAGCTGGAGTGAAGCCGTGGATGAAGCCCTTTGTTTTGGTTGGATTGACAGCAAGAAAATAAAAATAGATGAAGAAACATCGCACCAGTTTTTCAGCAAACGAAAACCAAAAAGCACCTGGTCGAAAATCAACAAAGAAAAAGTACGGCAACTTATTAAAGACAGATTAATGACAGACGCTGGTTTAGACATCATTGAAAAGGCAAAACAAAATGGCTCATGGACAATTTTGGACGAGGTGGAAGAGCTGGTACTTCCTAAAGATTTAGAAACTGAGTTCAGAAATAAGCCAAAGGCAAAAGATTTCTTTTTAAGACTTAGCAAATCTGCAAAAAAAGCCATTTTGCAATGGCTTGTACTAGCCAGGACTACAGAAACAAGACAAAAACGGATTGCTGAAACTGTCGAAAGCGCGGAACAAAATCAAAAACCAAAACACTTGCGGTAGAAGCGTCTCAGACAATCTATATAGCGCTTCATTGATTAAAATCAGAACTCTCTTTAAAATTACTGATGATGTAACGACAGGCTTTTAAATCACCTTTAGGATGCGCCTACACTTTGTAAGCCCTTTACGATATACTGAACTAATCCATCTTTTTCATATAAACCCAAGCAATCAGAAACCATTGTGCATCCAGTCGGAAATAAGGGAAATTTTAATTGCCTCTCCAAAAACAAGATGCGTTTCTATTCTGCGAGAAATGAATTTACTTATAGCGCGAGATCAGGAGTTCTGAGATTGAAAGTTTTCTGGCACAAAAGCTTACACTACATCAATACTTTTTCTTGATGCCGTTCATTGGCAGCGGGTTTTACAGGCGTTGCTTTAATAGTTTATAAAAATAGCTTATTCCTTATTTTGCTTTTTTCATCAGAGTACTCAATTGCTGAAATACTCTTTTCTCGATACCAGAAAGTTCGATGAGACGATCACCCATATTATCATAATCGGCCTGTGTGTTCAAGCGACCTTTATAAATACCGGAGGCTTGAATAGCGGCATCCCTCCATTTATCACCTGCCTCTGTTATTTGTTGTGAAATGAGCAGCAACTCATCCATTGGCAGGTACTGATGGGCTTGTTGCAAAAAAGCACCATAGATAAATCGAAAGCCACCCCCTCCAGTGCCTATTTCTTCCTGCATACGCACCAGTTGCGCCAGATAGCTGCGGGCCTTTTCATCACCCAGTTTGGTTTTCCACTTTTTTATTTTTCTGCCGGTGTAGGCAATGCCACTTACCCCACCAAAGCTGCCCGGAATATGCAGCATATCCCTGCAGTTTCTTTTGATCCCCTTAATGATTCCATTTTTCAATTGCTCATCTGTGGGTTCGGATAAGTTGTCGCCCGGATAATACATTTGGCCCCTGGGTGCAAAGGCTCCTTTGGCAAAACGAACTCTCTCCAGTTCATAACTATTCATAGTCACAATGGTCTCCATGATAGGATCACTGATGTAATAGACATCCTCTATTTTGTCCACCACTATCAGGTTGTGTGCATTGAAATGAAAACGATATTCTTTGGGAAAGTACGTGAGATAGAAAACACCCACCTGGCAGGCAGTAGGTTTCCCGGCCAGCAGCCTTTCGTCCAACTGTTGCATGGCTGTGGTATGCGAACTAAATTTTTTTCTTATGACCGGAACTCCCAAGGCAGTACAGGTTCTTTTGAAAATAAGGCCGGGCATGGTTCTGAACGAAATGGCCGGACCTCCGTTTACTTTCATAAAAGGCAACTGGATATAGAACAATCCTGATCCGATACCAAAAGCCAGTGGCTCAGTTATTTTTGTAATACCATAATGATGCAGCAAGGCGGTGGTGACTCCGTTCTCACAATGGGCGGCCTGCAAATGTCTGAAGTTTGTATGTTGTGGTTCCAATATAATGTAATTGTGATGTGAGCCCTTTGAATGGACTCAACACAGAATGAATATTTATTTGAATGGATTTTTGAGCTCCTCCATGGTTACTTCGAAAAGTGTGGCATACTTTTTAAGTTTGGGTTCCGATAGTTTTTGAAAAACACCGGGCTTAATATGTCTTTTTATGGTCCATTTCCAAAAACCGGTATAGGCAGAAAGGATACCAATATCCATAATTTTTTTTTCCATAAAATACAGTATTGGGCTGGCTTGCCCCTTCAATACTTTTTGTTTGGCTTCTTCTGTTTTTTTCACTACATCATGCCACGCAATATTTAAGGCCTCGGTTTTCACCTCCCATCCAATACTCTGGCCGGTAGTGTACTTTCCTTCCTTGTCCACCACATAGGCAATTTCTTTAGTGAACTTGTCTAATGCCCCTTTGTCTTGTGGGATCTCTTCTTTCTTCATGTTTTCCTTTTTTTTATCTCGATGGTATCTGCAATAAAAGCCAGCAATTGTCAGAACAAACTTACTCTTTTACTAGTTTAGTAAGAACACTGATAAAAATGGCGAAAAGAATTGCTCCCTTTCGCCGTAGTAAATCATTTATTTTGAGCAGGCTTACACCACTGTGAGCAAGGCATACATATAGCTAAACCTAGAACTTTCCGGAACCAATAAGAATACCTTATCGCCTTTTTTCAATTTGTCGCTATTAAACAATTCATCCACCATAAAATAAACTGAGGCAGCACCCACATTGCCCACATAACTCAGGTTCACAAACCATTTCTCATAGGGAATATGGTGTCCCAGTTTCAAATGCTCTTCGTAGATTTTGTCTTTAAAGAAATTGCTACTCATGTGCGGGCAGTACCAGGTGATATCGTCCGGGTTCAATCCGCGGCGTTCAAACAGTTCGGGCAAGAGCCTCCCTCCCAGAGGTACAATGTTGGGACTTAGCAATTTCACATCCTGCTTAATACTCATCACCGATCTTTCATTTAGCTCCTCATGGCTAAAATCCAAGTAGCTTTTAAGCGTGCCATCTTCCATCTTATCTGCGCCACAATACATACAGGATTCCATGTCATCGGCATAAGAAACGCCTTCTATCCAGTCTATCCAAAGACTCAATCCTTCAGTATTAGGCTTATTGGTGAGCAGGAAGGAAGAAGCCCCATCGGACAACATCCAGCGCAAAAATTCTTTGTCAAAACTGATATAAGGATTTTCTTCCAACGCCTCCAATTTATGCACTTCATCTTCGAACTGATTGGACACTAAGGAGGCAGACAACCTTTCTGACCCAGAGGCCACGGCGGTCTGGGCATCACCAGTTTTTACAGCCATGTAGGCATATTTCAGCGCATGCATTCCGGCACAGCAAACCCCACTTGGCGACACCACTTCCAACTTGCCCATTTCAGGAATCCAGCCATGCACCATCACCCCATGCGATGGCATTATTTGATCCGGAGAAGAAGTACCACAAGACAACACATCTACATTTTTGATCCCTTCCTGATCTTCTTTGAATAACTCCCTAATGGATTCGGCTGCCAATTGCGCATTGGTGTGCGTTGGTTTTCCGCCTTTCTCCAGGGCATAATATCGATTGGTGATGCCATTGTTTCGCAAAACTATTCTTCGAGACTTAGAAGGCTTCCCGTTGATGAATCCCAGATAGTCCTCCATTTCATCATTACCTACCGGATTATTGGGAAAATAATGGGAAGTGCGTGTGATATATACTTCGTTTAAAGACATACGTTTTTTATTTTTTTTGCCCAGCGGCAGAATTACTATGTAGCAATATTGCGTCGCACACTTGGGGGTTCTGTAAATAATTCAGCGGTCAAAATACTAAATTTTTTCTCTCCAATCCACACTTGCATAATAATTCATCAACCGCTTGTTTTTCTTTATTGAAAATGCCCTGAAAAAAACTAAATCCACCAACAAAATGATTGGCGAGGCCACCAATAATGCAATCGCAAGATAATATTTATACAGTACTAATATCTTACTTCTTTTTTCGGGATACTTTCTTATAATCTGAACCCATTTTTTAAAAATCTTTCCCGCCTTTCGTTCTATAAACATCAGGGAATATTGCACCCTGGCAGCATCCTGCGCCACCAGTTCCGGCTGCAGATTTTCAAACCTCCCGGAATTAAGATGTTTTGAAACTGTAGCTCCAAATTTTGAGGCACCTTTAATATCGGCATTCGCCACGCCCGGTAAAGGAAAAATCCCCCATTTTCGATCCTTGCGTCCGGTACCCAACCAGTGCAGAATGGTGAAAAAACTTAGATGGTTCTGATGCTTATCGACCAAAGCGATATTGCCCACCAACCTGGCTTCAGCTTCTATCAATAATATCTTGTTTTGTTCCTGCGCGTTGATCCACATATTTCGGCATCCACTAATGGTGACCACTGGTGTATCTTTTATTATTGCCTTAAACTTTTGATCCTGTAGCAAAGAACTTGCCGGTATGCTGGGAGAAAGATTCCAGGGTTGCCATCCTATGATAATTAAATCATATTTGTCAAACCTTGTTTGCCAGGGCTCTAGCTCAGTGGGAATACCATCCACCGACTCAGGAACAGTATCAAAAAAAACAGGAGTAGGCCAGGGAAATGGAAATGGATGCACCGTTTTAATCTGCAAAAACTCAATATCGTTTCCGGCGGCCCACAGGGGTTCCAAAAAACTATCCAATATTTGTTTCAGTTGGCCGGACTGTGTGTAGTAGGGAACCAGTATTCTTTTTGACATGGGGATATTGCTGTTTACAAAGCCGAAGAAGGCAATGATTTTGATTTCTTGCTATAGTCCAAGATCTGACTCTTTAGTGTTGAAGATAATGATTTATAACCAGTTGCAATTAACCTACTATCCTCTGTCTGGCTTTTATAATAACCTAGGGATTTAGGCGCATTTTCCTGAATCATCAGTCGTAAAAACCGATATTCCAGATTTGCGCGGTTGGCCGCAATCGCCGATTCCAACATTTTATGCCCTTGCTTAAAAAAGGACAACTTTTTGGCAGGAACGGCCACCAGTCCGGCTTTTCTCATGAGCAAAGCCCCTTCATAAGCTGTCTTTTCATCCAGGCTAGATGATTGAACCTTTTTTATTTGAGCATCAATAATAGAAATTTTTGAAGACTCCATGGCTTCATACACCCCCTTTTTTTGAAACGCTTGTTGACCCCAAACAGGAGTATAGATAATTGAAAGCAAAAAAACTATGGATGTGAAAAATTTATAATTCATGAAAATTGTTTAAAAACTTTGCGAAAATATATATTTATTAGCCTATTTTGTGGTTCTGGAACCCAATTCTATTGGCCTGAAATTTGCTTAAGAAAATCCCACTGATCACTATTTTTAATAACAACAACAATTACTTTCTTACGGATTTTTATTTTCAGGATGAATTCTTTTAGATCCCTAACAAAAAGATAATTACAAAAATCGATTTATGATGAAGGGTTTCCCAATTTTAGTTGCATTTATTTGTTTGCCTTTTTTTATGATGGCTCAAACGGGCTACAAACAAGCTATCGGTATTCGTTTGAACACACATACCACTTACGATGTGATTGCGGCTTCCTACAAAAACTTCCCTTCTGAAAAATCAGCGCTGGAGTTCAATCTTGGTTTTGGAGGTAGAAATATTTATGTACCCAATCGGCGCCCAAACAAGTTTCTCCCCAGCAGTAAGCCTTTCCGGATCCTTTCAACATCACGAATTGATCGAAACCCCGACTAATGATGATTTCCGCTGGTTCGCTGGTGGCGGTATTACTGTTTTAGGAGCCAAATCCAAGAACAATGGATATGAAGGTTTTGGCACCGCCATCTTTGGTACTTGTGGGCTGGACTATGTTTTTAAAAACTCCCCGATAAATGTAACAGCAGACTGGAGACCACAGGTGTATATTGCTTCTCCATCGGCTTATATGCCCTTGCACATTGGCACACTGGGTTTAGCCGTAAGATATATTTTCTAAATCTGCTTACATCGACACACATGCTTTATTTTTGAAGCATTGTGAAAACTAATGTGTCGAATACTTGTACTACCAAGCAGACTTTTGATGACTTAAAAATTTGTGTCATCATCCCTACTTATAACAATGCTACCACAGTGGCAAAAGTTATCACTGAGGTTTTGCAGTTTACCAACAATGTTATTGTGGTAAATGATGGCTCCACCGATGATACCCCGACCATTCTTGATTCGATCCAGCAGATTGTAGTAGCCGGCTATCCAAAAAATGCCGGAAAAGGAATGGCCTTGCGTACCGGATTTAGAAAAGCCATTGAGCAGGGATACCAATTTGCCATTACCATCGATTCCGATGGGCAACATTATGCTTCGGATCTTCCGGTGTTTATTGATAAACTAAAACAGGAAGGTGCTTGCTTAATGATGGGTGCGCGCAATATGGACACCGCCGAAAATGTTCCCGGCAAAAGCAGTTTTGGAAATAAGTTTAGCAATTTCTGGTACAGATTTGAAACGGGCATTGACCTGCCGGATACACAAACTGGATACCGGCTTTACCCGTTGGAGCCAATTTCCAAAATGAAGTTCTTTACCCGAAAATATGAGTTTGAAATAGAGGCCATTGTTCGGTTGGCCTGGGCTGGAGTAAAAGTGGTTTCTGTGCCTATCACGGTTTATTATCCGCCAAAGGGAGAACGCATTTCGCATTTCCGGCCTTTTAAGGATTTTACCCGCATCAGCCTCGTAAATACAGTGCTGGTGAGCATTTGTTTTTTGTACATCTGGCCACGCAATTTTTTTCGTCGGTTTTCTAAAGAAAACTGGAAACAGGAATTAAGAAGATTATTATTAAAACCTGGCGAAACCGACCTTACAAAGGCCAACTCCATTGGGTTTGGCGTGTTTATGGGCATTGTACCCATCTGGGGATTTCAGTTGCTGACGGGTATTCCACTCGCTCATTTTTTAAAGCTGAACAAAACACTTTTTATACTGGCCGCCAACATTAGTATTCCGCCAATGATTCCCTTTGTCATTTTCCTTAGCTATCAGATGGGGCGACCCTTTATGGGCAGCCGGGCCATGAACCTCAGCTTTAGCGAGCTGCTTTCACTACAAGACATTGGTAGAAACATAGAGCAATATATTTATGGGAGTATTTTTTTAGCGATTGCTGCTGGGTTTATGTTTTGGTTAATCACTTTTGTTTTTTTAAAGGCAAGAAGAGGAGTAGCAGGCCGCAAAGAAAAAGCAAATTCTTAGCCTTTGAAACGGCTCCTTTGCAAAATGTATTAAATGATACTTTTTCAAAAAAAGCGTTGATTATCATTTGCTTATTTCATTTGATATTCTCTATATTTACCTCTACACTATTGTCTGTTAAGAACAATCTTTTTAACAAATAAACTTATATGAAAAATATTTTAGCTCCCCCCACTTGCCATTTAGTAAGCAAATTGGCGATTACTATTAAACAATTATTTGTGAGTATTGCATTTTTCTTGCTTGCCGGACAAACGGTTTTTGCAAAGCCATTGCCCAGTCTGAACTTACAGCATTTAAAGAAAACATTCCTGAATGGAGGGCTTATTCTGGATCAGACACAAATAACAGGTCCGACGGCCATAGAGGAAGGGATTTTGGTTACCGGATCAGCCACTATTCTTTTTTCTTCGTTTCCTCCTAATCAGTGGTATATGCCTAAAAAAATTGTAAACGTAATTGCAATTCTTTCTTCGGGAACAAAAACGTCAAACTCTTATCCTGATGGTTCAATATGGAACACCTCTTATGCACATGGAGCAGGAAGCTTTACATTATCTGAAGTTCAGACTACTGCTGCTATAACATGGACAGGATTGATTAAATTAGAGATTAAGAGTGGGAATAGCAGTTCATATTCATTTAGCCCAGTTGTCTTAAATAGTACTGCGGGACCTTATTATCACTATAACCCTCCTCAATAACAGAACGCTAAGAACAGATAATAGTGCTTTTTTTAATCCTTTAATTGTATTCCATGAAATATACAATCGCCCTTATCCTGCTATTTAACCTGCACCTTCAGGCACAGGATACCACAACCCTAAGAATAGATATAACCCAGGCAAAGCCCATGAATGTATCGGAGGTGTTTGATTCCATTCATTATATTAAACTTAAATTTCCTGAAGGCTGTAAGAACCAAAATATTTTGGGGCGAGTAAGAATAACCAAAAATTATTTTTTGACTTATGATCTCTCTTTAAAAATTCTTTTCATTTTCAACAGGCAGGGGGATTTTGTAAATAAGATTGATCGACTCCCTAAAGAAACCATGAATGTAAATGACTTCAACTCTTTGGCTACATTTGATGTGGATTTCGATTCTGACTTAATATATTTTGGATATCAAGAAGAACAAACTGGCAGAAACGCCTTTTATATTTCCTGCTTAGATATTCATGGAAAAGAAATTTATAAAAAAAAGGGGTTCGACAATCCTCCTTTGAAGCAATACTTTATTCAAAAACTAGCTGCTACAACTTTTTTGACCAGTGCCAGTTGTGCCTTAAAAGAGATTAACGAAAAGCCAACAGAACCATATTTTCAAATATTTAATTTTAAAGAAGGGATAACCAACAAGTTTTTGACAATAGGAAGAGACCCCTCCTACAAATTCATTACAGAATATATGTCCAGCAGAGGAAAAGAAACTTATTGGTCAAAACCATTCTTATATAATGCTGTAAAATTTAGTTCTAAAGGCAAGCCATCGGTGTTGAAGTTTATGTTTCCGGCTCAGGTTTGTATTCCAGATAATTTACCTCTTTCGGATGATTATTTAAAAAACTTTCAAATTGCAATGGACTATGCTAATTCTAATAAGGGAGTTCTTTTCGAAATTAGTCCTGTTTTCCAAATAGAAAAGTGGGTATTTTTTTCAGCAGGTGTTTTTAGTTCCACCGGTTTCCGAAGTCATTTTTTATACTCTCAAAAAACCGGTGCCATTGTGGATCTCAAACAGGTTAAGCCAGACAAACTATGCAAAAGTGCGCCTTTTATGTCCTATGGCATCATAGGTGTGGATGACCAATATGCATACACCAGTATCCCTTCCGTTGTCTTGAATCAAAATGCTACCCCGCAATCCAATTTTGTGAGTCCCAATGCGACAAGTGTTACCATTGGTGCCCCGTCTAATGATAATGGCGTTTATTTGTTGCAACTGAAAATAAGGTCTGACTTTTAAAATACAACTGATTGTAAAATGTACTCAAATTTTTATTATCTCTCATGAAATATTTACTCTCCTTCATCCTGCTATTAAGCCAGCACCTACAGGCACAGGATACCACAACGCTAAGAATAGATGTAGCCCAGGCAAAGCCCATGAATGTATCGGAGGTGTTTGATTCCATTCATTATATTAAACTTAAATTTCCTGAAGGCTGTAAGCATCAGAACATCTTGGGGCGAATAAGTGTAACTAAAAATTATTTTTTGACTTTTGATGGTGGTGTAGAAAAAGCCATTTTTATTTTTGACAAAAAGGGGAATTTTATAAACAAGATTGACCATCTTCCCAAAAAAACTATGGATGAGAAAGATATATTCTCTCTAGCCGCTTATGTAATAGATTTCGATTCGGATCTTATTTATTTTGGATACAAGGATACTGAGAACAAAAAGCGTAGATTTTACATTTCGTGTATAGATGTATATGGCAAAGAAATGTATAAGAAAACAGTTTTTGAAAACCCTCCTCTGGATCAATACTTTATTCAAAAATTGGATGAAGAAACCTTTTTACTCAATTCGAGTTTTGATGCTAAAGAACTAACAGATCTTCCAACCCATCCTGTTTTTCAAATATTGAATCTTAAAAATGGGATTACTAAATCCTTTCTAAATATAAGTGGAGACAGTTCCTACAAATTTTATAATAGGTATATTTCAGTTGCCGGACATAAGGAGACCTACTGGTCAAAATCTTACAACTATCAAGCCGTAAAGTTTAATGGAAAAGGAAATCCATCTGTTTTGAAATTTATTTTTCCGGCTCAGGTTTGTATGCCACATGTCCTTCCGCTCACAGATGATCTAATCAAAAATTATCAAACTGCGGATGACTTTGCACAAAAAAACAAGACAATTATTTCCGAGATTAATTCCATTTTCAGCTTACGGCAATGGGTGCTTTTCAGAGTAGAGGGATATAGTAGTAAGGGGCATAGTACCAACTTCATGTATTCTCAAAAAACTGGTGCCATTGTGGATCTAAAACAAGTTAAGCCAGACAAACTAAGCAAGGGTGTGCCTTTCATGTCCTATGGCATCATAGGCGTAGATGACCAATATGTGTACACCAGTATGCCTTCCATTGTCTTGAATCAAAATGCTACCCCGCAATCCAATTTTGTGAGTCCCAATGCGACAAGTGTTACCATTGGTGCCCCGTCTAATGATAATGGCGTTTATTTGTTGCAACTGAAAATAAAGTCTGCCTTTTAAACCAGAGCATGCGCATACTTTATCTAACCCTATTAGTGCTTTTTTCAACCTTGGTTTATGCGCAGCAAAACACCAAAACCTCTGGAAGGATAGTAACAGGCCGGTTGGTGGACGCTATAAACCACCAACATTTACCATCTGCTTCGGTGGCTATTTATACTGGTAGGGACACAATGCTTTTGAGTTTTCAACTATCAGGCAATAATGGAGATTTTTCACTTGGTAATTTGCCTGCCGGTGTTCCTTTAAGGTTAGTGGCCAGCTTCACCGGATATCGGCAGCTTAATAAATCCTTTCAAATTAAAACCCGAGATAGCCTTTTTCATTTGGGAGATGTATATATGCAAAGGACTACAGGCGATACATTAGCCGAAGTAGTAGTACAGGCATTAATTCCTATGCGCATGAATGGAGATACGCTGGAGTTTAATGCCGATGCATTTAAATTAGGAAAAAATGATGTGGCAGAAGATTTACTAAGACGGTTGCCGGGCATTACTGTTTGGAACGATGGGGTTATTACCGTTTTTGGCAGAGAAGTGAAAGCTATCATGGTGGACGGTAAACCGTTTTTAGGAGGCAATTCCAAATTAGCCATTCAGAACCTTGCCAAGTCTGCCATTGACAAAATTCAGGTGTATAACACGTCTAAAAATCCTCAGACAGTACAGGACTCCTCACTGGAAATGAATATCAAACTAAAGAAGGGCCAAAACTTTGGTTATTTTGGCAAAGTGGGTGTGGGCGGTGGAAATAATAAACGATATGATGGTTTTGGAAATATTACCAGCTTTAAGCCAGGCACTCAATTAAGTATGGCATTGGCTTCCAACAATGTAAACAAAACGGCCCATGCAATGACCGAACTTTTGGAGGCAGGCACTTACAAGTCTTTAACAGCATTATCTCGCTATCAACCCGATTTGCATTTTAGAGGAACCAACCGACCTCGGATGGCCGGACTTTTATTTCAAAAAGATTTTACGCAGAACTCGCAAAGCACCAACAGGCTTTCAGCAAACTACTTTTATAAGAATACCCTAGATACCTACCAACAGGATGAACTTAGTAAAACTAATTTTGCTTTGGACAGTACCCTTACCAGAGAAACCAATACTATTCAAAATAAATTATCGAGTACACACATCGGTAAAATAAGCTATGAAAATCGAAAAGGAATGAGTGCTTTTTCGTTTTCGCCAGGCTTTGAAAATCAAAACAGCACTGAGGAGTTTTCCTCTCAGTTAAACACCTATCAATACAATCAAACAACCGGAATCTTCAAAACCTTTCATCGGCAAATCATCAATCGAAACCAATATTCTTTCAATGGCAATTTAAACACATCGCTGAAACCAAAATCCAATGGAGGAAACCAAAGTTCCTTAGGTGCTACCTATTCTTTTTTTACCAAAGCCGAAACAGCTAATAATAAAATGCTCACCGATTTTGAATCGGGGCTTACCCCATCTAAAAATGTTTATATCAACAGGGATTACGACAACCAAAACCATTCTACAAACTATAAACTGGACATTTGGTTTTTAAAGTACATGAAAATAAAGAAGCACAATAGTTCAATTAAGTTCTTAAACAATTTCGCCGCCTCCAATTCCAATCAAGATAGTAAGGTAACTGATTTTTACAAGTCGCAATCCAATACTATCGTCAATAACTATCTTACCAACAATACCCGTTATAACACCATTGACAATACATTAGGAATGGAACTTTACTGGTGGCCAACTATAAAAAACCTGTCCTTCTTTTTTGCCCCAATGTGGCAGTACTATCAATTGCAACACCATTCGCCAAAACATGATTTTCAAAACATCAATAAGCAGTATCTGAAATTTGTTCCAATTGCCTCTGCTAACTATAACTTTCAAAGAAACAATGGAAAGAACGACGCGTACAAATTGATTTTTTATAACAACATTGTATATCCCTTGCCCGAACAGTTGGTACTGCTTACAGACAGTATTTTTGTGCAGGCACTTAGAATGGCCAATCCGGCATTGAAGCCTGCTGAAAACGCTACACTCACCCTAAGCTGGGACAGAAGTTTTTTGCGAAACAGTACCACCAAATATGGAGTATCAGTAAACGGGGGAATTATTAATAATTTTCATGGAGATAGTACACAGATTTTTGAGGATGGCCGGTCGGTGATTTATAAAATCAATTCAGGAAAATACAAATCAATGGAAACTGAGTTGTATTTATTAAAAGCCCTGAAAACCAAAAATGACGAATGGCAATTTTGGACTAAAAACAAATTCGAATACAGACAAGTTCCAAACTATTATAATAGCCATTTCAACACAACCACTTCCTTATTTACTATAGCTGGGGCTGGTGTAAGTTATAATAATGCTTCAAAAATAAAGGTTCAGTTACAACATAACTATTTATGGGGAAGTTTTCGCCAAAGTCTTTACAATGTAAAAAGAACCCCTTATCAAAGGCACGAAATATTTTTGGGAGCCAGCATCAATATCACGCCAAAATGGAATGTGCAGTCGAATTTCACTTTTAGTAATGAAAGGTTGAGCGGACTACCCACAAGCCCCATCAGCCTTTGGAATATTTATAGTAGTTATAGGTTTATGAAGAAAGATAATTTGGAAATAAAACTTTCGGCAGTAGATATGCTGAATCAAAATAAAATACTAATCAATTCGGTTTCCAACAATATAGCCACCCAGCAGCGTACAAGCTCCTTACGCCAGTACTTTATGCTAGGTATTTCGTATTTTCCAAGGCAGTTTGGCAGGCGCAAGTAGTAAACATTCCACCTCATTTGAAAACTGGATGCAAAGCAATTTGCCTTTCAGGTATAGTATTTTTTTTCAAATAAAATTATGTGGATTGTGCGCGGGCTGGAACAGTTGTGCCGTAGTTTTACCTTTCTTTGTACACAAATTTTTTGGCAATATCCTACATGCAACATTTATTCTTATCTATATTTCAATTTTTTAAAAAAAGAAAAATAGCCCTTTTCGGTAGCTTTTTTCTTTCGCTGTGTTTGTTTCTGCTTTTTGCCCTCAAGGTAAAATACATAGAAGATGTATATGCCATCATACCGAAAGACAACAAGACCGAAAAAATAGCCCAGGTATTTGAAAGTTCTAAGTTTGCAGATAAGCTTATAGTGATGGTATCGCTGAAAGATACGAACGCCATCAGCCCTGCTGCTCTGGTGAACTATGCAGACCTATTGGCCAGTCAGCTACAAAAAGACGCTGCCGGCTATATAAAAAACCTCCGCTACAAAATTGATGAAGCATTTACCTATTCGCTGTTTGGCACTATTCAAAATCACCTGCCGGTTTTCTTGACAGAAGCCGATTATAAAAAAATAGACACGCTTCTACAACCATCGGAACTACAAAAGTCCCTAAGACGAAACAGTTCTATCCTTAGCATTCCGGCATCCACTCCTATAAAGAACATTGTTCTCAACGACCCAACCGGGATTTCGTTTATTGCCCTAAAAAAATTGCAGCAATTGCAGTATGACGACAATTTCACCCTGTTCCAAAATCATTTTGTAACCAGGGATCGGAAAACATTATTATTGTTTATTTCACCAGTTTATCCGGCAGGAAACACAGGCAAAAACCAGTTACTTTTTAAAGCAATAGACCATATTGTGGATTCGCTTGGGAAAACAAAAAGTCTTGCTAATATCCAAACCCAATACTTTGGCGGAGCAGTTGTGTCTAATGATAACGCATCACAGCTTAGAAAGGACATGATGGTGACCCAAACCATTACCGTACTTTTTTTATTGTTTTTCCTAAGCTTGTATTTTAAGAAAAAGCGAGCCCCTGCATTAATTCTGGTACCCGTGATTTACGGAGCTGCATTTGCTTTGGCGGCAATATATTTTATCAAAGGCAATATTTCGGTCATTGCACTGGGCACTGGCTCCATAGTGTTGGGCATTGCGGTCAACTATTCTTTGCATGTGTTTAACCATTTCCGGCACACCAGGAATATTCAGGACGTGATCAAAGAACTTTCCTTTCCGCTCACCATTGGTAGCCTGACCACCATTCTGGGCTTCTTTAGCTTACAATATGCTGCTTCGGATATGCTGAAGGATCTGGGTTTGTTTGCCGGATTCAGTTTGATAGGCGCAGCATTTTGCTCTCTGATTTATCTACCTCATTTCATTCACTTCCACCCTTCGGAAAAAGTGAAAGCCACCAGGCTAGACAAACTATCCTCTTTTAGATTCGAAAAAAACAAATGGCTGGTGGTTGGCATTCTCCTCATGACGGTGGTGCTTTTTCAATTCTCCAAAAAGGTAGGATTTGAGGCAGACATGACCTCTTTGAACTATATGACAGCCAAAACCAAAGCAGCGGAGAAAAAACTAAACCAGATAAGTGGTGCCTCTTTGAAGTCGGTGTATATCGTGGCCGAAGCATCCACGCTGAATGGTGCTTTACGAAAAAGTGAATATGTGCAGCAGACAATCGATTCATTAAGAGTTAAGGGGCTCATCAATACCAGTGCAGGCGTTACCAATCTTTTTATTTCTGACAGCTTGCAACAAAAAAGAATTCGCCAATGGCAACAATATTGGACAGCAGAAAAAAAGCAAGCCCTTTTGGCCACATTATATAATCAGGCTCCGGAGTATGGCTATACCGCAGAAGGTATCGACAATTTTAAAGCCCTGATCAATAAAGGCTTTGTTACTGTTGATTTAAATGAATTGCAGAAGCTTCGCACTAGTTTTTTGGACGATTATATCTCGGAGAAACCAGAGATGACCTCTGTGGTAACCTTGGTGAAAATTCCGGAACAATTCAGATCGGACGTGATAAACCATCTGGAAAAACAACCTCAGGTTACTGTTTTAGACCGGCAATATCTCACTTCCCGACTCACACAAATGGTAAGTGACGATTTCACTCGAATTGCTTGGATGGTTTCCATTATTGTTGCATCAGTGCTTTTGCTCACCTATGGTCGCATAGAACTTATGCTGATATCGTTTGTCCCCATGCTGGTAAGCTGGATTTGGATACTTGGCATCATGTCCATTTTTAATATTCAGTTTAATATTGTCAATATCATCATTTCGGCACTCATTTTTGGTCTGGGCGATGATTATAGTCTGTTTGTCATGGATGGATTGATCAATGAATACAACACAGGTAAAAAGAACTTAGCCTCTTTCAAATCCTCCATTTTGCTTTCTGCCATCACTACGATTGTGGGGCTGGGTGTGTTGATTTTTGCCAGGCATCCTGCCCTGCAATCCATTGCTTTTATTTCCGTTACCGGTATTCTTTGCGTAGTGCTGATGTCTCAGATTCTGATACCTTTTTTCTTTTCCCTGGTGATTAAAAGCCGTGCCGGCAGGGGTTTTCATCCCTGGACATTCATTAGCTGGCTGCACTCAGTGATATCGTTTTTGTATTTTGGTTTGGTAAGTGTGCTGCTAACCATTATCGGTTTTTTCATTATCCGGCTACGCATTTTTGGCAGGCAAAAAGGCAAAGCCATCTATCATTCCCTGCTTTCAAAATTCTGTAAATCGGTGTTGTTTTTCATGGGAAGATTTAAAAAGAATATCATCAATCCTCTTCATGAAAATTTTGATACGCCAGCGGTGGTGATTGCCAATCATCAATCTTTTTTAGATATTCTGATGATGGCGATGCTCAATCCCAAACTCATATTGCTTACCAACAAATGGGTATGGAACTCCCCTGTTTTCGGATGGGCTATTAAGATGGCCGACTTTTATCCGGTAGCCAACGGCATCGAAAACAGTACGGCACTTTTGAAATCACAAACAGACAAAGGATATTCTATCGTTGTATTTCCCGAAGGCACACGCAGTTCTTTACCACCCATGAAGCGGTTTCATAAAGGGGCTTTTTATCTGGCGGATAAATTGCAGTTGGACATAGTGCCGGTGGTTTTGCATGGCCTGGGTTATACCATGACGAAAGGAGAGTTTTTGTTGAAAAATGGAGATGTAACCGCAAAGTATTTGCCCCGTATCAAAGCCGATGATACCCGTTGGGGTAGCAGCTATCAGGAAAGAACAAAATCGGTTTCTAGGTATTTCAGGGATCAGCACGCAATTCTTAGGCAGGAGATGGAGTCGCCGGCCTATTTTAGGGAACATCTTTTCTTCAACTATATCTATAAAGGGCCGGTACTGGAATGGTATTTGAAAATAAAATTGCGCTTGGAAAAATATTATCAACCCTTTCATGACTTACTTCCACTGGAAGGAAAGATTTTAGATATAGGTTGTGGATATGGCTTTATGGTTTATATGTTGTACTGGGCTAGTCAGCACAGAAGACAAATCACCGGCATAGATTATGACGAAGAAAAGATTGCCACCGCCAATCATTGTTCTGGCAAAACCGATGACCTTCAATTTGTTTGTGCCGATATTACAAAGTTTGCTTTTCAGGAATATGATGCCATCACCATCATGGATGTGTTGCACTATCTGCCTACATCACAGCAAATCGAAGTAATCGAAAAAGCTATTACAGCAGTAGTTCCCGGCGGTATTTTAGTCATTCGGGATGGAGACGCAGACCTGAAGCATAAACACAAGGGCACACGGCTTACCGAATTTTTTTCGACCAAACTATTCTCCTTTAACAAGACCTCCAACACCTTGCATTTCCTTTCTGGAAAAACAATTAAATCGCTTGCAACAAAGCACGGACTGGAACTGAAACGAATGGATGATACTAAATACACTTCAAATGTGGTGTGGGTGATGCGGAAACCACCAATGCAAATAACAACCTAAAAACTCAATTGAAGTTGTTGTTGTGCCTAGGTTTGGGTGCAATTGTCTGTAGTGGACAATCAATCCGATTTTCTAGTAGATCGCCTGCCATAAAAAAGCCCCCACTAAGAATAGTGCGGGCATAATGAAAACTAAAGTTTCTTGATTTTATTTCTTTTTTGTCTTCTTTACACTCTTGGCATCTTTACAAGCACCCTCCTTTTTATCGCAACAACTTGCTGCTGCCTCATCACCTCCTTTCGAAGCCTTTCTTTCGTACTTGCAACAACCATGAAGTTTGTTATAGGCATCATCAGAAGCCCTGGAACCTATATTATCATAACCTGCTTCCGCAATCTTTTTCTGAATCTTACCCGCATCGGTGGAATCAGGTGCAAAACTTACTGTGATGGTTTTTGCCGTCTTATCCCAATTGGCGATAGTAGCACCGGCATCTTTAGCTGCCTTTTCAATGGTTTTTTTACACATACCACAATTACCAGACACCTCAAAGGTTTCCGTTTTTTGTGTTTGAGCAAACAGGCTACCAGAGATTACAATAGCAAATGATAAAAATAATAATTGTAACTTTTTCATGTATTTATTCTTTTGTTGTTTTAAATAATTAACCTAAAATGGTTTTTGTCTTTTCGGATGAACATTATAACTAGGATGGTGCATCTGAAATTAAAGCGGGTGTCCTATGTTTTATTTTATATTAGGATCCCGGCAAAAATATTGCCGTTCTAGCGGATAGCCTAAATTAGGAACACAGAATTTTTAAGATAAATGCTGTTTTCCGAAAGCAAAGGCGGAGGGTGAACTAAAATGGTTGCATTTTCTGGAGTATTCCTAAGGGCTGATAATAAATATTTCGTTTCTAGCAAAGGCTGTTCAGAAAAAATGGGTAGCTCTGGAGAGGATGTTGAAACTTTTTGATGCGCACTATCTAATTTTACTAATGTTCCAATATCATGGCAACATCCATGCGCCTCTTTGTGCATTCCACATTTATCACACGTCTTTCCCTGTCCTTCATAAAAAGAGATAGATGCCAGCCGGTTCATACAGAAATGAGAAACTTTCACTACGCCAGTAGTTACTAGCAGGTAGCATACCGTGATCAATATTACTAAAGCTCTCTTCATGATGAAATACAAAAGTATAGAATTGCTTTGTTTGGATCAACGTACAATTGTTAAAAATTTTTCGCTAACAGATGTCCTCCATTTTTTTTTAGGCAAACACCCTGCCTCGTTTCTGTCACAGCAGAAATAGGCAGATAGGCATTTGATGAAAAATATGATGTAGGTTTGGGTTTTTCAAATGAATGAACCAGTAAAATATGATGTGGTTGTCATTGGCAGCGGACTGGGTGGGCTGCTTTGTGCCAATCTACTTGCGATAGAAGGTATGAAGGTTTGTGTACTTGAAAAGAACAAACAGTTTGGGGGCAATCTGCAATCCTTTTCGCGCAATAAGCAGATCCTTGATACCGGTGTTCATTATATTGGCGGACTATCTAAGGGACAAAATCTGCATCAGATATTTAAGTATGTTGGTCTGATTGACAAACTGCCTTTGAAACAAATGGATACTGCCTTTGACAGAATATGGATGGGGGAGGACAAAAACGAATATGCTATTTATCAGGGATGGGCAACCTTTATCGAAAATCTCTCTTGTCAGTTTCCAGATGAAAAAGAAGCCATTCATCAATATTATACTTTGGTAAAAGATGCCTGTGCCCGCTTTCCTTTGTATCAAATGAAAACAGATACTTTGGCTTTGGCAAAAGAGCCGGCTATGATACAAAGTGCGAAAGAAGTTATTGCTTCTGTAACTCAAAACAAAAAACTCCAGTCAATTCTGGCAGCGAATAATCTATTGTATGCCGGCGAAGCAGATTCAACACCTTTTCACCAGCATGCGCTCATTTCAAACAGCTACATAGAAAGTGCCTGGAAATGCATGGACGGAGGGTCTCAAATTGCCAAATTGCTGGTTGCCAACATTAGGAGATTGGGTGGTGCTATCAAAAGAAATACCACCGTTACTAAAATAGTGGAACAGGAAGGATTGATTCGTTTTGTGGAAACAGAGCACAATGAAAAGGTTTTGGGGAAAGTCTTTGTCTCCAACATGGCTCCGGAGGACACGCTACGTATCACTCCAGGAAAAATAATAAAAGATCTGTACAGGCAAAGGATCATGGAGCTGGAAAATGGCATTGGCTCCTTCTCTCTACATATCATACTTAAAGAAAAAACCACACCATATAAAAATCACAATTACTATTATCATGACGAGGGACAAGTCTGGAATATGAACGATTACACGGACAGTGATTGGCCGCGAGGGTATGGATTGTACTATTCCCCAAACAGATATGACGAACAATTTGCAGCTAGTATATCTGTATTGACCCCCATGCGTTTTGCAGATGTAGCCGCCTGGCAACATAGCTATAACCGCACAGGAAAAGAAGCAGACAGAGGTGTGGACTATGAAAATTTTAAAAAGAAAAAAACAGATCTGCTTTTGGATTTACTGGAAAAAAGAATCCCTGGTTTGAGAAAAAATATTAAAGCCTGCTATACCTCGACTCCATTAACCAACCGAGACTATATTGGAGGCAGAGATGGCAGCATGTATGGCATAAAAAAAGATTATCATGATGCCATCCGAACCACACTCAGTCCTCGTACAAAAATTCCAAATCTATATTTAACAGGTCAAAACATCAACTTACATGGCATTTTAGGAACTTCGCTCACCGCAGTACTTACCTGTTGTTTATTATTAAATAATTTTTCGCTGATAGATAAAATTAGAAATGCTTAAACGAAGCAAATTTTTACGGAGATTGTTAGGAACCCTTGCAGTATTGGTCTTACTAATTGGTATTCTGTTTATTTACCTGGCCATTGTATCAAGGGTGTCACCACCAGACATCAAGGATACCAGCAGTCTTAGTTTGCAAAGAGCACAACCCGATAGTGGACTATATACTATTGGCAACAATTGGTTCAGGAAAAGCCATTCTGGCCTTTATGAGTTGTATGTGTCGGGCAAACCATTTGAGCGGGGTGTAATCAATGGCAAACTCAGCGAAGCATTGGTAAAAACACAAGAAGATTATTTTAGTGAAAGAATCAACCAGATGATTCCCTCCCCATTTTACCTGAGGTTTCTAAAATACTTTATTGGTTGGTTCAATAGAGATTTGTCGGACAATGTTACGTCCGAATATAAGCAGGAGATATATGGCGTATCTCAATCGGCTTCCGATGGCTATCAATATATCGGTACCAAGTATTCTCGCATTCTCAATTATCACTCGGCGCACGATATTGGTCATGCATTACAAAGCATGATGTTGGTTGGCTGCACCTCTTTTGGCACCTGGGGCCATGCTTCTAAGGATAGCACCATGATTATTGGTCGGAATTTTGATTTTTGGGTGGGAGATAATTTTGCAAAAAACAAGATCGTGGAATTTGTAGATCCAGATGTCGGTTATAAGTTCCTTAGCATAACCTGGGGTGGATTTATAGGCGTAGTTTCTGGTATGAATGAGAAAGGATTAACCGTAACCATCAATGCCGCTAAGAGCGACATTCCATCTGAGGCGGCAACTCCAGTGAGTCTGGTGGCAAGAGAAATAGTGCAATATGCCCAAAACATTAAAGAAGCCATTGCTATAGCCAGAAAACGAAAGATGTTTGTGTCAGAATCTTTTTTGGTAGGCTCCGCTGCTGACAACAAAGCCGTGCTGATAGAAAAAACACCCGACTCGCTGGCCATTTACGACCCGAATACAGACGAAATACTTTGTACCAACCATTTTCAAAGCAATTCATTTCTACACTCGGAAATTAATAAAGAACAAATGGCGGAGAGTGCTTCTGTGTATCGTTACAAACGCCTGCAACAACTTTTGAAACAAGGCGGACAAAACACCGTGCAAAAAACCATCAATATACTTAGAGACTACCGGGGATTGGATAATGCAGACATAGGCCTGGGCAATGAAAAGGCCGTTAACCAGTTTATTGCGCATCACTCAATTGTTTTCGAACCACAGAAATTGTTAGTGTGGGTATCTACCGCTCCCTGGCAAATGGGTGCGTATGTTTGTTACGACCTCAAAAAGATTTTTTCAATGCAGGGATTGAGCAAAAATCAGGAAGTTTACGAGCCCTCCCTTACCGTTCCGGCAGATAGTTTTATTTATACCCCAAGTTTTAAGGCGTTTGAAAGATATCGACAGTTTAAGGAATGGGCATTTGAAAAGAAGCAAGTTGTGCCGGATAGTATTGTGGCCGACAATCCCCGATTGTACAACAGCTATGTACTCGCAGGCGATTATTGTTTGCAGCAAAAGCAGTATTCAAAAGCAATAGGCTACTATCAAAAAGCAATAACAATGGAAATTGCCACCGAAGGAGAACGGAGGCATATCGAGAAACAAATAGAGCTCATCAAAAAACAAAACTGAGCGGCATTGTTCTAATACATTTGCAAAACTATTCGGAGTACTTATACCCGACACCTCTAACGGAGTGAAAGTATTTAGGATTGCGGCTGTCCTTTTCGAAATACTTCCTAAAGTTTAAAATAAAATTGTCAATGGTTCTGGTGGTGGGATACACATTATAACCCCACACGTACTGCAATATTTTTTCACGGGGCACTACTTCGTTTTTGTTCTCAATCAGTAGCTTTAACAGCATAGATTCTTTCTTGCTCAGTTGCACCTTGCCTGCATATTTCGTAGTCGCTTCCTGCGCTTTAAAATCAATCAGGTTGCCACCAAAAGTGTACGAGTTTCCGATCGTGCTTTTATCCTGAAGCTTGTTATTTTTTTCAATCAGTTTATGAATTCGAAGTAGCAGTTCTTCCAAATTAAAAGGTTTGGTGAGATAATCATCTGCTCCTTTTTTAAGTCCCAGCACTTTGTCGGAACTGGTATTTTTTGCACTCAGCATCAGTATCGGCACATCATTATTGCTTATTCTAACCGTTTCGGCTACTGCTATCCCATCCATCTCCGGCAACATCACATCCAGAATTAATAGATCGAAATATTCATTCTTAATAGCCTTAATGGCTTCATTGCCATCGTAGGCCGATGTTACTTCATAACCCTCCAACTCTAGGTTGAGTTTCAATGTTTCATGAAGATTTTCTTCATCTTCAACCAGTAGAATATTTGCAATTTTTTCTTCCATTCCTTATCCTTCAAAAATAATTCAATCAATAAATTTAACGACAAAAGTACTTCCCTTTGGCTGGTTATTTGTCATCAAAATGTCTGCATTATGGCCTTGTGCTATTTTTGCACAAAGATATAAACCCAAACCAGTACCCTTTTTTTTGCGGGTAGCTTCATTGCCTATTCTATAAAATTGGGAGTAGATTTTCTGCCTTTCTTCTTCTGGAATTCCAATACCCTGATCCGATACAAAAAGCTTGACATAGTCAGTATTTCTATGCAGTCCTACCGTAATCGCTTCATTTTTTTCAGAATATTTCAATGCGTTTTCTATCAAATTATTTATAAGGATCTGCAACAGTAAAGAGTCTCCTTGCAGGTCAATCCCCTCATCCACTTCACTATTAATTGTTCTTTCTAGAAATCGATTTTTGAATTCTTTTATACGATCCATGAGCAGGGCTGAAAAGTCCAGCTCCTCTTTATTTACCTCATAGCCCTTATTTTCAATCTGTGCGGATATTAAAATATTATTAGTTAAAAAATCCAACCTTTTGGTTTCGTCTAAAGAAGCCAATATCAGTTTTCTCATCCTTTGTTCATCCAGTTGATGTTTTAAAATCGTTTCCAGATTTAATTTAGATACCGCAATGGGCGTTTTTAATTCGTGCGTTACCGCCATCATAAAATTTTGTTGCTGTTCCTGCACCATAATTTGCTTCCTCATGGAACGAAATACGAGTACTGCACCCAAAATAATCAACCCCAAAAACACGATTCCCTCACTGGCATACTTGATGGTTGTTCTTCTGTAAGTTTCATATATTTTGCGAAACTCGGTTGCATAAAGCACCGGTTGCTTTTCTTTTATGATGATGGTATTTAAATGATTCTGTTGATAAATATACATTTCCTTGTTTTGCCTTTCCAATGAAATAAACCACCAAACCAAAGCGGCCACCACATAAATGAGCAATAACCACACTTTAACTGAAGTTCGCTTTAATCTTGATTTTAGACGTTGTTCCATATCGGGTTTATTTTGCAGACATTGCAGATGATATAAAAATGCCTATTGATCTAAAGCAATACCCACACTAAGTAGATAGGGTAAGGGGTCGGCTTGCATAAGATGTTCCAATACAAAGCGATATTCTCCTGGTTTTAGAAATACTGATTGATCGATTTTTATTCTGCTATAATAGATATCATCCATACGCTTTCCATTCCAGTTGTTGGCACTATCAGTGAGCGGAGCCAGAATATTCATGGTAAACTTTTCCTGCTTTGTTTTGTCCTGAATGCTAAGCTTCACCATCAGTTTATTGTATGGAAAGCGTTGCATATGCCTTACCACAAGAAATAGCGGATGATTGGTGCTATCTTTTATATCAAAATGTATCACCGCTAATTGGTTTTTCCTCCACTCTTGCTCAGGAAGGATCACTTGTTTCTCATATACATCCACTTCCTTACAGGAGAAGGCAAAGGCTAAAAGAAAAATAAAAAAATAGATATAACGCACTTGTTTTTGGCGCAAATGTAAGGCATGTTTCAAAGAATTACTACAACACGTTCAATACCTGCTCCTTGGCTTTCTCTAGTTCATCCTTCATCATCACCACTATTTTTTGAATGGCGGCATTATAGGCTTTTGATCCGGTTGTGTTGATCTCACGACCCACTTCCTGTAAAATAAAAGAGAGTTTTTTTCCCTTGGACACATTTTCCTCATTCAGTATTTCTACAAAATAATCACAATGATTTTTAAGGCGGACCATCTCTTCGGTAATATCAATCTTCTCGATATAATATATCAACTCCTGTTCCAGACGATTACTATCATAATTTTCACTGCCTACTCTCTCTTCCAGCAGTTTTACAAGGCCTTCTCTTATCGACGTTTGTCTTTGGGTTTCTAAAGGAGCAATCTGACTTTGCAGATGGGCAATATTATCTATTCGTTTTTTGAGCTCGGCTTTCAATACAGAACCCTCATCTTCCCTATGTTTATTAAGATCATTCACAGCCTCCTTAATCAATTCGGAGAAAGCAACCCAATCGTCTTCGGATAAAGACTCACTTGTAGGTGTAATTACCTCCGGAAGTTTTATCAGCACGTTTAATATATTGGAGGTATCAATGCCCAATTCGTTTGACAGTGTCAATAAAGAATTAAAATAGGCCTTAGCCAAATCGGTATTGATAGTAACTGGCTTCGTTTCTCCTGTATCCTTTAGACTAATGTTACAGTCCACACTTCCTCTGGTCAAACCTTCGGACAATAGCTTTCTAATGTCAAATTCAAAAGGTCTGATAAGCGCAGGCAATCTTAATGACAAATCAAATTGTTTGCCATTTAATGATTTTATATCTATCAAAATTGTTTTGTTTCCAATGGCTTTTTCGGCTCTGCCGAAGCCTGTCATGGATCTTAGCATTTGTATGTTTTTGTAAAGATAAAGTTTGTAAATTGGCCTATGTATTTATTTCGATCGCATCCCCACATTTTTTAATTAATACGTTGTAATACATTCACCCGATGCATCACAACGGAAGAAAACGTTACTATGAATTTTCATTTCAATCTTATTTAAAAAACATCCATTCAAAAACTTTGAAAAATAAAAAATCCCTTCTTTTGAAGAAGGGATATTTTATAATGATGGGTTAGTAAGTAGGAAAAAATAAATTCCCTACACAATATTAATTATTATTTTAACGATACAAAAATTATTTACAAATAATTTTATCAACAAAAACAATTTGTAGCTGTGGATATCAATATGAAAATAGATGTGCTTGCCACAGTTTTTCAACAGCTATACAAACTACAGTCGGCTACAACCTAGTAGTAGCCTATGTTACAGGACGCTCTGCTTTGTTTTTTATACATCTGATCATGCATAATTTGCAAAGAAAAATACGTTTCTTTTTTTATGCACATGTTGAACAAGTCATTCTTTTTTTTAGAAAATAATATACAACTCAAAGTCCTAATATTTTTTATTGCTTCATGCATAGTTATACCTTTGGCAAAAAATTTTATGAAGCTAGTTCCTTCGGTTGCTCTTACAGAAATTGCCATGATAATAAATGCAAAATTGATAGGAAATACAAACGCATTCGCAACGGGTATAAACGAGATTCATGTGGTAGAAAATGGAGATCTGGTTTTTGTAGATCATCCTAAATATTATGACAAGTGTATTCATTCCGCTGCAAGTTTTATAATCATTAATAAAGAAACTGATTTCCCGGAAGGCAAGGCATTGCTGGTAGTGGAGGACCCCTTTGAAGCCTATTTAAAAATTGTAGCGCATTACAATCCATTTAATCCTTCAATGGATGTTGTCGCAAAGTCTGCCATCGTGGGAGACGGCACCATAGTGATGCCCAATGCATATATCGGCAATGATGTTGTGGTGGGTAACAACTGTATTATCTATCCCAATGTAACCATATTGGATCGTTGCCTTATCGGAGACAATGTGGTGATACAAAGTGGCTCAATCATTGGTAGTGATGCATTTTATTACAACAAAAAGACCAATCGTCCAATACATTATAAACGAATGACTAGCTGTGGCCGGGTAGTAATAAAAGACTTTGTAGAAATAGGTGCAAGCTGTACCATCGACCGTGGCGTTACGGGAGATACCATCATTGGCGAAGGAACAAAAATGGATAACCAGGTGCATATCGGACACGATACACAAATTGGCAGGAACTGCTTGTTTGCTGCGCAAGTGGGTATAGCAGGAGCAGTTATCATTAAAGATGATGTAACCCTCTGGGGGCAGGTGGGCGTGAATAAGACGCTTACCATCGGGAAAGGAGCCACTGTGAATGGACAGAGTGGCGTCACCTCTTCTTTGCAAGGCGAAAAAGTATATTTTGGCTATCCGGTAATAGAAGCCAGAGAGAAACTAAAAGAAATAGCCTGGATAAAACGAATTCCGGAAATATGGGAGAAAACTAAAAAGTTAGGATAATACAAACAAAAAATTGATGGTTTAGATTCATAAAAAATCATCAAAATCCCAGCCTTAAAACGTTAAGAAGTTCACGCTCCATACACTCTAAAATATTTGCTCCAGTTCTTTTAAGGAATGCACTATATAAGTTGGCTTAAAGCTTGGTTTAGAATCTACATGGTTGATAAAAACCTGATCCATCCCTGCTTTGCTGGCACCGATAATGTCTGCCTCCAGATCATCGCCAAGCATAATACTTTCTTTTAGATCTGCCCCAGTGGAAGCCAGTGCAAAATCAAAAATCGCTTTATTGGGTTTCAGACTATTGCTGCCTTCTGAAGTGATTACCTTGCCAAAATAGTGATTGATTTTTGAGTTGTTAATCTTGTGATGTTGAACGTCTTCAAAACCATTTGTAATTAAATGCAACTTATACTCTTTTTGTTTAAGGTATTCTAAAATTTCAATAGCATACGGGAATAGCACATTGCGTGAAGGCAATAGAGCCAGAAAATCGTGGCTCATCAATTCAGCCAATGGCTCATCAGCTATCTTAAAATCAAGCAAGGCAAGTCGCATTCTTTTTATACGCAGTTCTGCTTGTTTTATGTATCCCTTTCTATATCTTTCCCAAAGTTTTGCATTATGGTTTAGATAGTTTTTGTAGAACAATTCAAAATCATCCACACCTTTTGACAACAGATTTTGTGACTGATAAATTTCCAGTAAGGTTAGCTTTGCATTTGCATCAAAATCCCAAAGCGTGTGATCTAAATCGAAAAATAAATGCCTATACTTCATAATCGGTAAAAATAGAACGTAAATGATAAATAGCTGCATTTTATGTGGCGTGTTTATTGAAACAAATCAAAAACATGACAAAAACCATAGTTATCACTGGCGCTTCCAGAGGAATAGGACTTGCTGTTGCGGAAATATTTGCCGCCAATGGATATAACCTCATCATTACATCCAGAAATGAAATGAATCTGTACAAGGCGATGGAGGAATTACAACTCAAGTACAACCACATTACTGTTAGTGCTAAGGCATTCGACCTTTCCAATAAGTCAGAAGCCATTGCATTTTCAACATGGAGTCTTTCAAAATCGATACCCGATATTTTGGTAAACAATTCGGGCATTTACAAACCAGGCAATATTAGTGATGAGCCTGATGGGGCGTTGGAAGAACAAATAGCTACAAATCTTTATGCGGCCTATCATGTAACTCGTGGCCTTTTGCCAGCTATGATAAAAAACAAATCAGGACATATCTTTAATATTTCTTCTATAGCAGGCCAAAAAGCCTATCCGGGTGGGGGTGCTTATAGTGTGAGCAAGTTTGCGCTGCATGGATTTAGCACCAATTTGCGCGAAGAGCTGAAACCGCATAACATTAAAGTAACCACCCTGTTTCCTGGAGCAGTCTTAACAGATTCTTGGGGCGATTTCGACAACAGTAATAACCGTATCATGGTAAAAGAGGATATTGCCAAAATGATCTTTGTCACTTCGCAATTATCGGCAGGAGCCTGTGTGGAGCAGATTGTAATGCGTCCTCATTTGGGTGATCTTTAGTAGAAACACAAACACCTTGAGTCAACTGATGAAATGTATTTTGTTAATATTATTTCTTTCTTTTAGTTCCTTTATTTTGGCTCAAGATGATGGTTATATCTCTTTGCCGGACAGAATAAAGAGCAATCTTTTTTTGGTAACAGAATCTGATAGAACCACCTGTAATATCGGCGAACCAATCATTGTTACTTTTAAACTTTATAGTGCACTACACTCCGAATCCGCTATCTTAAAGAATCCGCCTTTCAAAGGGTTTGATATTCAAAAGCTGGATAGCGAATCCGAAATGCCGTCTAGAGAAACAGTAGATGGAGTGCCTTTTGACGTACATACTCTTCTTAAAGTACAATTAACACCATCCATAGTCGGCAAACTGATTATTGGCAGTATGGTAGTTAGAAACAAAGTAAAATTGCAGCATGCGAATGGTAGCAAAGATCCTATACTCGATGGCATTACTGAACCCTTTACATTATCGGATGGATACTACTCAATAAACATTTCTTCCAATGCTATCCCGGTTTATGTATCTGGTTCCAATTTGGACAACGTAGCCACACTATCTCAATCCACGGAACCAAGGGGTCTTTTTCAAATGAATGTTCAGTTGTCCAATAAAGTGTTATCGCCCGGAGAACAAGCCACTTTATCTATAATGATTTTAGGTAAAGGCGAATTTAATAAGATCAACCAACCAAAAATTGAATGGCCTGCTGGCACAGAACTTTTACCGTCAAAAATTGATAAGAGCGAACTAAATCAAATGAATGAAAATGGCTTTGCATCATTCACCATACCATTCAAAACCAAGCATACCGGCCGTTTCACAATTCCGCCTATACAATTCTCTTACATAGACAATGTGGATCAGGAGATAAAAAATATTAAAAGTGATGCCCTCGTTTTTAGTGTGGTGGCAAACAGTCAGACAACATCTTTGGCAGCCAATAATAAGCCAGTCAATAATCAGTTCCCATGGCTAATAATACTGGCCATGAGCATCATACTACTACTTTTACTTTCTCTATTATTTATCAACCGAAAAAAGCAAAAGAAATCAGCTCACTTGCTAACACCTCAGACAGAAATGTCTGGTAGTATTTCGAGCTATTTAAGATCGGCTGCCGATACCATACATTATACTGGAGATACTTTTCATATTAATTTGAAACAGGGCATACTTGATTTTCTACATTCAAGGTTCAGGATAAATGCAGCCACCGCTCCTAACCAATCTTTAGAAAATATTTTTCAGGATCACAAGGTGGATACTCAAATCCTAGATGAGTTACTAGCCCTGATGAAGGAATTGGATCTTCAGATATATGGAGGAGGAGGCAGCCAAAGCAATCACGAACAACTACTTTCAAAAGCCGAAAAGCTATTGCATTCGCTACTGCATTAATGACTGGCTTTACGTTTCAACACGCCGCCTGCAGTCTCTTTTATAGTATTTGCAAATACAAATGCTTTAGCGTCCTCAGAATAAACCACATTCTTCAGCCGACGCAATTCTAATCTTGTAATCACTGTAAAGATGATGTCCACTTCTGTATGTACTTCGTATTTTCCAGGAAGAAACCCCCGCTCACCCTTATAAATTGTAATTCCTTTTCCGAGTTCGGTTACCAATCGCTCTTTTATTTTCTCACTATTTGCAGAAATAATTGTAACCCCAGTGTAAGCCTCTACCCCTTCTACCACATAGTCCACAGTTTTGGTGGCAGCAAAATAAGCAAGAATGGAATACAAAGCGGTTTCAATACCAAAATGAAACGCAGCAATAGTAAAGATCACAGCGTTGATGGCCAAGATAATTTCACTGATCGTGAAGCTGCTCTTCTTCAGCGTATAGACTGCCAATACTTCAATCCCATCTATGGCAGAACCAGCGCGAATATTGAGCCCCATACCTATGCCTGCAAAAAAACCTCCAAAAATGGAAATAAGCAACTTATCATTAGTAAGCACCGGGAATGGGACAAAATGAGCAAAGACACTAAAAAAGAAAATAGAGATTGCTGTTTTTATTGCAAATTTCCGATTTACCACAAAGGCACCAATTATTACCATCGGCAAGCTAAGTATTGTGAAAACAAGCGCAAAACTCCAATGGTACACACTGGAAGTCAAAAGAGATATACCGGTAATACCTCCGTCTAAAAAATTATTCGGGATCAAAAAACTTTTTAAGCCAAAGCCAGCAATGAAAGACCCAATTAGCATTAGAAGCAGATCATTCAAGCTAAAATCATGATGTGTTTGACGATGCCTTTTATGAATCGCTTTTACTTTTTTAATATTCAATTTTTTTACTCCATTCAGTTTGGTGTTGGCAGATAGAGTAAAGTACTCGTGATTCTCCAGAAACTCATCCTCAATCAGGTGAAAGTCACTAATAGTAAGTTCTGGTTTAAAATGTTTCATTTCCCTAAACAATCTGCCAGAATAGAGTTGGTAATTATTGGTTCCAAGATAAAATAAATCTGCATCACAAAGTACCTGTGAAACTTTATCCTCTGGTGTTTGCGGAATCTTAGTAGCTCTGATGGAGGCACATATCCAATCGATCTCATCAGGAGCGTACTCAAAGTTGGGTAATATTTCTTTGGCATAGATACAGGAGTGTTCTTCATGATCTTTTTCACTTACTAAAAACCCCGTATCATGCAATACGGCTGCAGATTGAAGGATGAGCATCTCCTGGGCAGAAAGTCTTTCTTCCTTCCCTAGTTCTGTGGCATGACCAAGCACCTCCAAAGTATGATGCACGCCATGATACACTAATTCCTGAGACAAATCCTGCTGAAGTTTTTCAAAAACGGCGGCTTTAAGTTTTTCAAATTGCATGTAAATAGAATTTCGGTTTGAGGTTAATTCAACACTTCATACACCTCCATTTGGTTTTTTTTGTTTTTAAGCATTAAATGGCCAACTAGTGCACAATTAAAGGATTCTTTTATTTTCTCAAAAGCATGTGTAGAAATAAGTATTTGCCCAGGTTTGGCTTTGCCTTGCAAACGCTGCGCCGTATTCACTGAGTCGCCCACAACAGTATAGTCTAGGCGTCGTAAATTGGCCGAACCAATATTGCCTGATATCATTTCACCACTATTTATGCCAATGGCTACATGCGGTACAAAACTGGTACTAATGCTTTCCACTGGTAATTGTTGAATTGCATTTCTAATGGCCAGACACGCTTCTATCGCTCTATCCAAATGGAAATCCCCTCGAAAAACAGCCATTACCGCATCTCCAATAAATTTGTCCACATGTCCGTTTTGGGTTATTATTTCCTTAACCATTAAATCAAAATAACTATTTAGCAGACTAACTACAGTATCAGGTTTTTCAGTTTCAGTGATAGAGGTAAAACCGCATACATCCACAAACACTACAGTGGCTTCAATGTTTTCATTGGTAGTGAGCGACTGTTCGAACTCTCTTTTTTCCATGAATTTTAGGACAGACTCATCTACGTACATTTTCAAAATATTATTTTCCTTAATGGCTTGAAGGGTTTGTTTTATTTGATTGACATGGCTAATCGTTTTCCTTAGTGTGGTTTCCAGATCTTCAAAATTTACCGGCTTGCACAGAAAATCAAATGCGCCCTTGTTCATAGCACTGCGAATATTATCCATATCCCCATAGGCCGAAACCATTACTGTTTTTATAATGGGCCTTAACTCATTTACTTTTTCGAGCAACATCAATCCGTCCATTTCGGGCATATTAATATCACTAAAAAGCATATCTATATCCTGCTCTTCATTCAACCTTAATAATGCTTCTTTTCCATTGAGTGCGAAAAAAAATTCATATTCGCGCTCTCTGATCTGCTTACGAAACTTTTGCTTAATGAGTGCTTCCAGATCCGCTTCATCATCTACAACAAGAATCTTAGGCATAAATCGAATTTTTTAGTTTCTGTTTCAGAAGGCCAAAATCGATTGGTTTGGTTAAAAAATCATCTGCGCCCAACTCCATGGCTCTATTATAATTTTCTGCATCTCCATAAGCAGTAATCATCATTACCACGGGGGGAGGTGTCGAAAACAAATCTTTTATCCTTTGTAACAAGTCCAACCCACTCATGCCTGGCATATTAATGTCAGAGAGGATTAACACCACTTCTCTCACATGACCCATAAGGTACGATAGTGCATCTTCCCCAGTATTGGCAAAGGCAAAATCCATTTCATGGCTATGAATTTCTTTTCTAAAGCGTTGTTCGAACAATACCTTAATGTCCAATTCGTCATCAACAACAAGAATTTTCATTTTAAAATTTATTTTTGACCGAGGTCTTATAAAAATAATACAATTTACTCATATTACTAAGTGCTTATAATGTATGGCAACGAAATAGTAAAGGAGGTTCCTTCTCCTTCCTTTGATTCCATTAGCAGTTCACCTCCGTGACCATTAGTGATAATATCATAGGCCAGGCTCAAACCCAAACCAGTACCATGTCCAGTGGGTTTGGTTGTAAAAAATGGTTGAAATATTTTGTCTTTTATTTTTTGCGGAATTCCCAAGCCATTGTCCTTTACAAGTATTTGCACACAGGAACTCTTTCCTTCCCTAAAAGGCATCTTGGTGGTTTTTACATGTACTATTGGAAGATATTCCTGAGTAGATGACTCTGGCAAAACAGGGTTTTGCTTTAAATCCATTTGCAATCGTCGTTTAGCTGCACAAGCATAAAATGCATTGTTGATTAGATTTAATATCACCCGGCCAAGATCCTGAGGAACTATATTTAATTCCCCAATAGATTCGTCAAAATCCGTTTCCAATCTAACATTGAAGGTTTTATCCTTGGCTCTTAAACCATGATAGGCCAATTTCAAATATTCATCACACAGTGAATTGATATCAGTTGGTTCTTTGGTTCCTGTATTTCCTCTGCTATGCTGCAACATAGTTTTTACAATTCCATCTGCCCGTCTTCCATGATGGTTTATTTTTTCCGAATTGGCAAAAAGATCATTCAATAGCTCTTGCTGCAAATTTTCGTCTCGATCCGCTGGTGCTTTTTGCATGTCGGTTTTAAGTTCTTGCAACATTTCTGTGTTGAGCTCAGAAAAATTATTGACAAAGTTTAGTGGGTTTTGAATTTCATGTGCTATACCTGCAGTAAGTTCTCCAAAGCTGGCCATTTTTTCACTTTGTATCAATTGCGCCTGAGCTTCTTTGAGAATGGTGAGCGATTCGGAAAGTTCTATCGTTCGCTGTGAAACTTTTAGTTCCAGTTGTAAATTTTGCTTCTCCATCCATTCTGTTTTTTCTTTTGCCAATTTCAGTGCCACAATTTGTGCGTCCTCTCTTTCCTTTTTATAAATATTAATTTTATCAGCCAAAGCCAGAGAGAGCAGAGCCACCTCAATGGCTGAACCGATCTGCATCGAATTGATATAGTACATCACAGGCAACATACCTATAGTTTCCAGTATGGCGGCAATAAAGCCTAATATCAAAAAAATCCAGGCCTGTAAATAATATTTTGCCGGGTGGTACCCTTTTCGAAAAATAAATACCCCTGCAATCAAAAAATAAATGGCCATTAGCATAATGCCTATTTGCGCCAACACCAGGGCTTGAATTTTGAATGGTGTAAAAACTAGCAAAAAATCTACTGTACTAAATCCAATAAATATCCATGACAACCTATGCAACTGTGGTGCCTGTTTTTTGGTATGAAGGATCTCTCTGGTAAACAAGGTTGCGGTAAGAATAGTGATAGCAGAAGAAGCTACTGCATATTCGTTAATGATAGGAGCATTGGGCCATAAAAATTCAAATACATATTGAAACACCGTGGACATAAACCAGGTGATACTTGCTACATAGGCTACATAAAACAGATAAATCCTTTCCCGAGTAGAAAAATACAAGAAGAGATTATAAAAAAATATAAGCAACATAAACCCCAGATATATCCCCTGAATAAAATCCAGCTTATGCGTATCCTCCATGAATACTTTCAGCGTGCCCACTCTTATTGGGAAGAAAAAAGGCTGCATGGTTTTTACTCTTAGCAGATAGGTTTGTGGCTTACCGACAGGCATCTTTAATGGGAATAGAAAAGTAGTAACCTTTACTGCTCTTTTAGAAAACGCATAGTTATCACCAGATTGTTGCAATTCAGTTATCTTATCTCCATCAATGGCATAGAGTTCAATGCTATCTATAAATGCAGAACCAATATGTAAGTATAGCGTTTGATCAATATTCTTCTCCAAAGAAAATTTGAGCCATACCGCATCTGATGTACTTCCAAAATTGGGCACGCTTTTGTTCAAAGGCTGGAATGCCCCATTCAGATCCTTTTGCAAAACATGATGAATATCCAGGTTACTATTGTCCCGAAAATATAAAGTATATTTACCTAGAGAACTCCATTTATCAGAATCCTGAAATTGTAATACAGCTTGTGCTCGTGAGCCAGTGAATTGTATTAGAAAAAATAGAAGTAATATAATGTACTTCATTCTTTGGATTTAATACGGTTATAGCTTTTGTAAACTTAAACAAATTTTTGCGTTTTAATATTCAATGTTGAAAGATTAATTTCTGTAAAAATGAATGAAGCTCCAATCAAAACACTCGAAGAAGAGGTGTGGGAGTATGTTTCCACACTAAGGAACTCACCAGAAGCCAGAATGAAATCCAGAGAACTTTTTTATAAAAAATTTGGGCAGGAGAATAGTTCCGGGCAGTTTGGTTATGGCGATTCAGAGATATCCTTTCTTGGCTGGGAAGTAAGATCTGTATTGCAACCACCAGATGCCACCCCACCTGGAAGTGCCTGGTGGAGCCATGTGAATCTATGGTTTATCTTTTTATCGGAATTGGGTGCCAGGGCTTACGAATTGGGCTTCTCAAAACCTAAACTACCAATAGCTGCGCAGTTTTGGATAGGGTTTATCGAAACTCCCAGCCCGGCCAGTTGGTATCGGGCACATAACAGCAGCATTATTGATGGCTACTTAAAATATCCAGACCTGGCAGAACTGGAAACAATGCCAGAAAAACTATTTATCAATATGGTTTTGTATCGGCTATTGTATGCACAGTCGATGGTGGAAGGAGAATTTGTATTTCCAAAACTGGGAAAGATTCTGGGTGATCCAAGGGGAGGGGCCGTAAAGTTTATTACCAGTCTTGATGCCTATTATCCCGATCATTATCCAATGACTAAAGAAGAGATAAATGACATCCTTGGCAAAACCCATAGCCTCGACGAGATCGGCGTAAAAATATTAGACGATGTTCTTATTGAAACCGAACTTACCACGTTGTATGCGCATGCATCGGAATGGAACAGACAACCCCTTTTAAAACAACTTATTTCTAATGACAAACCTTGTTATCCTAACAATACTATTTTGCCAGACACACAAAAAAGTTGGCTGATACGATTGCTATTGTGGCTTAGAAAAGTTCTGTTTTCTAAAAACTAATTCTATTCATTATCAATAATAATTTTATGGACACATCAAAAAAGAAAATAGCCATATTGGGAGGTGGAATAGCATCACTATCTGCTGCCTTTGAACTATCTGATTATCCGCAATGGCAAGATCGTTATGAAATCACAGTATATCAAACCGGATGGCGACTCGGAGGTAAAACAGCCACTGGACGAGGCGTTTGCAACAGAATAGAAGAACATGGTATCCATATTCTACAGGGTTGGTATGAAACTACATTCCGACTTCTTAGAAGTGTGTATGAAGAGCGCAAACGGCAACAACTTGCTTCTAATAGCCCCTTGCAGGACTTGTTTAAGGATGGTCTCATAGCCAATAATACCACCTTGCTAACAGAATTTATTCCAGAATTAGGCAAATGGGTAAACTGGCCTCTGATATTTCCTGAAACAGAAGAACAGCCTGGTATCGGGGGGCCTTTGCCCATGTGGTCTATCATCAAAAAAACTTTTGCACTGATACTAGAAATGCTATTGGGCAGTCCCTATATAAAGGGAGTAAACCCAATTTCGGACTGGATCTTAGACCATTTTTTTCCTGACTACCAATCCAATCCCAAAGGTTCTACCAAGAAAGGATGTGCCTATTCATTTCTAAAACCTTTTTCTGACTATATAGAACGAACCGCCAAAAAAGAGTTTGCTAAACTGGTTGCAGGTATTCAGGAACTGGACAACCCTGACAAGGAAAATGATCAGCAACATCATAGCTGGTTGTTACGCCTTATTGAGAACAAAGTGAAAAAGATTGAAGAAGATGGGCTTCCATACAAAGAAGAAGATAGCCGAAGAAGACATATATCGTTAGGTATCTGCTTTGCTTACTACAACCTGAAAGGTGTGATAAACGATGTGTATGATCCAGAAACCAAAACATTTGATTTTGGCAAAATTGATAACTATGATTACAGGCAATGGCTGGCAACACAAGGAGCACCACAATGGTTGGTTGACTCCGTCATTGTGCGATTCTTCTATACCGGAACTTTTGCCAATCTGGTAAACGAAGAGGGCGGAGCAGTGGCTGCAGGCACCGCGCTTCAGTTCTTTGCAAAATCGGTGGGTTATAAAGGTTCTTTTGTATATCAAATGGTTTACGGAACCGGAGAAGTATTGATAATGCCTTTGTATGAAGTACTAAAAAATAGAGGAGTAAAATTTAAGTTCTTTCATAGAATAGAACAAATACATTATTCAGATTCTGAAAGCGTCGAAAGCATTTCCTATGCAGAACAGGTACAACTGGCTGTACCAGAATACAACCCTGTATTGAACATCATGAACGATACTTTAAGTGCATGGCCAGCAGAACCTTTATATGACCAGATCAACCCCATTGATGCCAATAAACTTAAAGAAGGAAAAATCAATTTGGAAGACCCCTGGGCCAATTGGGAAGATTATAAAAATGGCGTTTTGAAAAAGGGAGTAGACTTTGATGAAGTGATATTGGGAATTCCGATCGGCACGCTAAAAACAATTTGTAGTGAAATCATCGACAACAAAGCAGAATGGAAATTGATGGCAGAAAACCTGATGACTACGCCTACCCAATCTGCACAACTCTGGATGCTTCCCTCATTGGAAGAGCTGGGGTTTGATCGGGCATCCTGGGGACTACCGCCAGTTCACGGAGCACCTAATGTGGTGGTCTATCAAAATCCTATGTATTCCTGGCTTGATAGTTCTTTAGTGCTTTCCAATGAAGATTGGCCAGCAGACCAAACACCAAAATTTCTGGCCTATTTTACCGGCCCCTATGTGTTGCATAAACCATTACCGCCTTTCTCCAATCATCATTATCAGTTATTGGAAAATGAAAGACTTAGAATTGCTTTTGAACAATGGTTGATGGATAATGCCGGATGGTTTTGGCCCGGTGGGACTACTTATCTTTATCCACAGGGACTTAACTTTCAACTTCTTGCCGATGTAAGTAAATCAACAGATGGAAATACCCGTTTTGTGAACCAGTTTTTCAGAGCCAATGTAAGGCCAACAGATCATTACACGCTTTCAGTGCCTAATAGTGCTAAGTACAGACTAAAAGCCGATAACAGTGGTTTTCAAAACATGTACCTCTGTGGGGATTGGATAGATTTTGGTGGGAATGTGGGATATATAGATGGCACTATTCAATCTGGTCAGCAGGCGGCTCAGGCACTAAGAACTAATTTTGGGCTGGGGGATCACAAAGAAATATGGTCATCCATCAACTCCTAACCTTTACAATTATTGGATCTTGAAGGAGCTGGTTAATTTAGATTCGATATTCTAAAAATGAACAATGGATATAAAAGTCAATTGTCCTTTTCAGTAGTCGTTTTTGCAAAAGCAGCATCTATTGTAAAGGTAATTTTACGATAAAGGATGCGCCTGCGTTCTGCTTACTTTCTATTAGCAATTCTCCATGATGTCCTTTTGTTACAATATCGTAGCTCAAGCTCAAACCCAATCCGGTACCTTTCCCAGTTGGTTTTGTTGTAAAAAAGGGTTGGAATATTTTGTCCCGAATATTATCTGGAATACCAGGGCCGTTATCTTTTACAATGATCTGTGCATAAGCTCCAAGCTTTTTTGTGCTCACCCAAATAGTGGGTTCATGTTTTTCTTCTAAGCCTCCTTCATGCTTAACAGGCAATGAAGCTGCATAAAACGCATTGTTGATTAGATTCAAAATCACCCTGCCAATTTCCTGTGGCACTATTTTTACCATTCCAATTGATTCGTCAAAATCTGTTTCAAATTTCACGTTGAAGCTTTTGTCCTTCGCTTTCAATCCATGAAAAGCCAATCTCAAAAATTCATCACAGAGGGCATTAATATCCGTCTGTTCCTTTTGACCGCTACTGCTTCGGCTGTGTTGCAACATCCCTTTTACAATAGCATCTGCTCGTTTACCATGATGATTAATTTTTTCAAGATTCTGTGAAATATCATTAAGCAATTCTTTTACCTCCTTATCCTCTGTAGCTAATTTTTCAGTTTTGATGTTTAGTTCTTCCATGAGTTCGTTGCTCACTTCACTAAAGTTGGTAATAAAGTTCAACGGGTTCTGAATTTCATGTGCAATACCGGCGGTAAGCTCTCCGAGGGAGGCCATTTTTTCACTTTGAATAAGTTGCGCTTGTGTGGACTGCAACATTGCCAGTGTGGTTTCGGCCTCCTGCTTTTGCATCTTTATCAATTCATTCTTTTGCAAAAGATCGGTATTCATTTTGTTCAATCGATGTCTGTTTCTATTAACGAGCCACACGATGACTGCCATGGTAACCATTGCCGCCAAAACGGTGAAAAGAATCCATCGCTGCCGAACTACTCTTTTTTCAAAAGCAACCTTGGTTTGGGATATTCGAAAGTTAGCATTTTCATTGGCTGTGGCTCTGATATTTGTCAAATTGTTTAAACTATCAGAAAATAATTTATAAGACTTAAAGAACTTCAGCGCATCCATTCCATTTCCATCTTTTTCAAATATCTCTGCCAGAATCTGGCTGGCATCTCTAAGTAACTGTGCCTGCCCCATTTGCCTTGCTTCTGCCATTGCACTTAACCCATAGCTTTGTGCTTCTTTCAGTTTTCCTTGTTTATTTTTTGCCTTTGCCAGTCCTATCAATGCTTTACAACTATACAAGCGGTAATTATTCTTATGAGATATTTCTAGCGCCTTTTCAAACTGGGCAATAGCCTGCTCCAAACTATCCAGACTTAAATAGGTATTACCAATATTGTTGGTGACAGAAGCTAGCCGTTCACCATTGTTGGTCAAAACAGCCAGTTCATGGGCTTTTGTAAAATAAAAGATCGCACTATCCGCATTGGCTTGTTCTAGTTTCACTTCGCCAATATTATTGTATGCATAAATGGTCCTAAGTGTATCTTTCAAATCCAAAGTTATCTCCAGCGTTTGATGATAGGCACTATCTGCCTCATGCATTTTGCCTTGGTAAAAATGCACAATGGCAATATTGTTCAGAATGGTTCCAATTAATAATTTATCATTTTTCTCTTCTGCCACCGCAAGGGCTTCATAATATTTATTCAACGCATCTGGATAGTTGCCCTGATTGGTGAGCACTAAGCCTATATTTACCAAAATGCCAGGCACAGCCTTTTTAAAGCTATTCTTCAATGCCAGTTGATATGCCAGTTCATAATAGTTCAACGCTTTTTCAAAATCTCCTTTTGTTTGATAGGCATTCCCCAAATTAGAATTGACGGCTACTTCCCCTTCTTTGAAACCCGCTTTTTTGCAATACCCTGCATGGTCCTTTAATAATAGAATGGCACTATCAGGCAAGACATCGGCATAGTAAAAGGCAAGATTATTTATGGACTTTAAATAGCTGGTGTCGCTAAGATATCCTGACTGCGCCTTTAGGTTTGCTATCTTACTCTTGAGGTCATTAACAATGTTGGTTTGACAATAAGTGAATGTAAGGGCACTGCTGACCAAAATAATAAAAATCAAAAAAAGGGTTCTGATTACTTTCATTTATGTCGCTTTATATTCTTTTTGGGACATCCGCTATTTTGATTTTATAGAAAACGGGTACATATCAATACTTCTAAATTAGCGATAAATAATTGCAAATAATGTTTAATAAAAAAAGTATCTTTAAAACTAAATAAAAAATAAATTATATGATTCAGTACTTCAAAAAGAAACAATCAATGATTTGGGTGACGGCCATCACACTTGCTTTATTTTTTGCCTATAGCTGCAACGACAATTCTGAAAAGAAATCAGAAGCAGAAGTGGAAGTAGCTACTCCAGAAGCTCCTGCCCCACAAGATTCACTGCCACCAATTGACTCAAATGCTACACCAAGACCAGATGGTATTAAAACTCAACCTCCTCAACAAAATTAGAGACTGGAAAAATTCTGGTTTCAGTTGCTTACCTGCGCCAGGTAAGGCTCTGGCCAGAATTTTTTTTTCCATTACACTAATTATTGTTTGCCTCACTGCTTCCAGTCAGTCCTATTTTTTCTTTGAAAACAAGATCAGCCAATCAAACGGCCACGCCGAATCCTATTTTAACTTTCTGACAATAATGCCGGATGGAACCGGCTCTCTTAGAACAGCCAGTACCAACCATCCTATTGTGGTGCAAAAAATGCAAGACTCCAGCCTTGCCCAACGATCCACAAACGATTTGAAATTTTTAGTGCCTGTTGGCAATCCAGTCACCTTTGGAAGTGAAAACGCCAACCACATTCCAATGCGTTTTTTATTTAAAAAAACAATGGATAGTACGGGAAGTTATTATTTCCCTTTTCAAACAGAGTTTGGTGATAAAGCCGGAAAATGGCATAAAGCCTCTACGGTAGTAAACCAGGAAAAAACCTATGAGGAGTTGGTACAACAGCAGGATTTTGTAAGAATATTTTTTAATGAAGATGATGAGTTTTACAAGTACCTATATGGTGAAAGAGAAAGAGTGAATAATCTGGCTCCCAGAAAAGAAAGACTTTTTTTAATTGTAGTGGCCAATACCAATGACCCAAAAATAGGAATCAGTTCTAGCAAAGATTTCACTACTGTAACCGAAACTTTCACCACCCTGGCGGCCAATCTTGGCATGAGAATAGTTACCAAAACAATCAAAGGGGGTGATTTTAGCAAAAGGAATGTAGACCAGGCATTAGCCAATTTAAAAGTTCAAAAACCCGCACCACAGGATATCATCGTTTTTTATTATAGCGGACATGGATTTCGGTATGCTAGAGATAATAGTCCGTATCCCAGACTGTCATTGAGAACAAATCCAGATCAGGATATAAACAAAAACAATCTGGCAATGGAAGATGTATATAAGCAGATTCTAAAATTAAAGGCAAGAGTAAACCTTGTGCTAGCAGATTGCTGTAACTGGGACATCAATATGCCGCTCCCTCAGGGTATGGATGTTTTGAGAACACGAAATATGACGATCAATACCACCTCACAATCATTAAATCTGGCCAACTGCAATGCACTCTTTTTCTCTATGCAGCCTGTTTCCATTATAGCCTCTTCTACCGAAAAAAACCAACTAGCTATAGGCAACCCTTCGCTCGGAGGTTTTTTTACTCATTTCTTTAAAGCAATGCTTGACCAAAGTCTATATACAGTCAATAGGAGCGATTCCTGGCTTCGTCTTTTAAATGAAGCAAAAGAAAAAGCACGCTGGCAGGCACTTTCAGCTATGTGTGGGAGCAACCGTTGTGTGCAAAGAACAAAGTTCGATGTGAGTCCTCCAAGATAAATAGGCAGTTCGATACTTTCATTACCGAACATCCAAACTTGGAATTCGATAGGTGATAGATTCCAGCATGGTGTACTCCGCTTCCTTTTCAAAGGAATAGTTATTTAATAGTTTTTTCCATTTTGAAGACTGCTTCAAAAGTTGCCATGCTGGATCATATTCCAAAACAACATCATTATAAAATCCATCATCCAATGCCATTCTAATATTTTCAAAAGCAATATTATTTTTTCCTAACAGTGCATTAAATCTTGCCATGGCGTAATGCCGGTTATAATTCTGTGTTTGTTTTTTCCTTCTTAGTTCATAATCGTCTTCTTCAGAAATTGTATTATTCTTTACCGAATCGGAAATAATACGAAGTGCCATTTTTGTATTGCCTTGCAGGAAAAAGTCTCTTGATTTAATTAGAAGGATTTCTCTCTTATCTTCCGAGTCTGTACTATTGATTTCTTGTAATAAATTTATTCCATCAGTCCTAAGACCAGCCAGCAAACTTCCGTCGGCCAATTGTATTTGCTGTTTGATAGAAGCCGTTTTGTTGTCATACAAAATATGTTGTTGCTCCATGGCCTCGGGCAAATGGTTCGTGTAGGTGAGATACTCTATAAATTTAGTTCTCTCTTTTTTGTCCCTTGGATTTTGAGCCAGATACTGTCGAAACCAATTGATGGCCTCGTCTTCGTTCCCTATCCAGCTATTCAGTCTCGCCATTGCGATAGAGGCTTCTGTCTTTGGTTTCATTTCTCCTGAAAACTTTATAGAAGTAGAAATGGTTTCTATTGCTTTTTTTACAGGGTCAAAGTGTTGGTTGTTGAAGTACAAAGTATCCTCCACCCCAGGAGTAACAAAATCATACACCGGATTTTGCCCATCACCCGGTATCCAGGGATAGGCATATTTTTCTAGAGAATGGTAGAACAGATTTATTTGTTTCACATTCAATCGTTCAAAGGCCATTCTCAATCTATTGAACAAAAAGAACCCCTGCTTCTCATACCAGTATGCATCTCGGGGAAACAATTGGATCATTCGTTCATAAAAATTGTGAATTACTGTTTCCAAATAGCTGTTGGTATTTAACCAATAAAAATTGATGCCGCCAGCCCCATTCTGTTTCCATCCTGGCTTATTTTCAACAATTGCAGTTTGTCTGGCAAATCCAGCAGCACGATTTAGTTCTACCTGCTTTAATAATATTTTTTCTGCCTGTTCATATTGACCTGATTTTTCATAAAGCAAAGCTGATTTAATTGCGCCTGCCATTATAATTGGCTTCTCGGTATGATAAATAAAGTAAAGCATAAATTCAGGTGCCTCGCCTCTAAAATTTTTCACAAGTTCATCATAATTACTAAGGGTTGCTTGTATGGTCTGGCGATTGTTTTCCAGCTTTGAAATTGCTTCGTACTGTTCAAAGACTTTGTCGAAAAGATTTCTTTTTTCAAAGATGGCCGCCAGCAAATAAAGGTCTTCCAACAGATCATACTGAACATTCAGAAATGGCTGGAACAAACAGGAATCGGAATCAGCAAAAGATTTTTTCAGGATATCCATTGAAACCCTGTTCAGCAAATCTTGATCGGTAAGATGATTATAAACCGATTTCTCCAAATATTGTTGTGCCAATTGCCAATTGCCTTCATGAAAATATTTTTTTCCAAGAAAATGATCTGCCAATGGAATTGCAGGATGATCTTTTATCAATTCTTTCAGGATATCAATACCCTCTTTGGATGTTGAACTATCCTTCAACGCTTCTATTCCCTTCAGTAATTTTTTATACCGGATACCGTTTTCGTTAGCCGGAATCCGATCCAGACAAACAGCACTTTCAGTTTCAAAGTAAGGAGGATACAGCATGGCCCCTGCTTCAATGCCAAAGCGGAAACTAACATCATTCACAGCAAATGGGTCTTTTCTGATTTCAGCTTTTTCAAGATATATATTGGCGCTATCATATCGTCCGGTTTTCAAATACAAATAACCCAGTTTTTCATAGGGCAGATAGTGCACATTATTTTCCTTGATGGCTCTTAAATAATAAGATTCAGCTGCAAGCAAATTGTTTTTCTTTTCCATTACAATGCCTGCATTGGTAAGTACAAAGGCAAGGTTGGCTTGCAAGGAGTCTGCCATGCGTATATCCTGAACAGCTTGATTGAGTTTATTAAAAGCAAGATTCATGCGAATCTTATTGCTCCATGGAATGGCCCAGGTAGGTGCCATCACAGTAGAAAGGTCGTAGCAAAACCTGGCCGAATCGTAATTGTTTTTTCTCAAATGCAGGTTGCCCAGTTCGTTTAAAATATAAGCTGCATAAGGTTCCAGTTTCAATGCCTGCTGCTGGTTGTAAAAAGCGTGTTGTAAAAGCTTACCCGTTTTTTTTGTAGTGGCCATTTGTAAACGATCAAAAAGACCTGTTAAATAGAAATTATTCACGCTTAGAATATGTGCCAATTGATGACTGGATGGCACCAGTTTCATGGCTAAGTGCAACAAAGGAAGAAATTTTTTGTAGTCCCTTTCTCCCGAATAATAGTATTGCCTTCTTTCCATCTCCTCGGCATCCCCTTTTAGATAAGCATTGATCATTTCCTGTGCTTTATGATGCACCATCAGTATAAATTTTTCTATAAAACGATTAGGAAGAGAAGAATTTGTTTTCAACTCATTTGCCAGCATATTCAAACTATCGAGGTTAAAGACTTCATACTTTTCGAAATCCTCACTTGGATCGGTTTGCGCATCTCTTTCCTTATATAACTTCTGTTGATAGGCTATGCAGTCTGCTACAAAAGTGAATGCCAAACTTAATCTGTCAATAGTACGATAGGCTGCAATATCTATTTTACTTTCAATGGGAATAGCAGACACTTTGCTAAAGAAATAGTCAACTGGTTGACGAGCCAGAGGTTTTAAGGCTGACAGTCCTTCGGGCATTAAAGATCTGGTGGCAATGGTTCTGAATAAACTATCCTTCAATCTTTCAGTGGCACCCGAACTAATTCGGGACATAACAAAATAGGGATTGCCATCTGCCACAGGATGCTGTACCGATCCGCTCTTTAAAAGAGTTTTATCAGCGGAAAAACTAGAGTCCAAATATTTTTGGAGTACATTCAATTGTACCGTTCCATCATGATTCACTGGCGCCAAGCCCTGCAAGCCTAGGAGCAAATAATAAGAAAACACACCACGACCACCACCCCAATCAGGACCCTCTGCAGCCAGTTCAGTTTCCCTGCAGGAGGCCAAGCGCACTTGGTCATTCAACACCTGTCGGAGTTGTGCGGCGGCCAATTGTTTTCCTTTAAAAAAATCGCCGGCAAGTTTGCCCGATCGGCATGCATCAGAGATAATGATAACCTTGGCTTTATTTTTTGTGGTGAGAGCAATAGAAGTATTGTTAAAATCCTCAATACTTACGGCGTTGTTGGCATAATTGTTTTGTGGCGAATTGTAGGCCAACAAATATCCTTTACTGAAGTTGTTCTTGGTTTCTACATCACCATGTCCCGAAAATAAATATATGCTTTGTCATTTTCTTTACACACTTCCTTCAACCAGTCAAGTGCCTGATAGATGGCAGCGATGGTAGCCTCTTCATTCACCAGCAATTTGATATTTTGTGGAGGCACATCGCCTCCGGAACCCGATTGTAGCCAGTTATAAAATTCATGTCCATCTCTGTCCGCAAACTGCAATGCAGGAATAGCGGGATTCTGATACTTTGTAACACCAATGATGACGGCATAGGTGCCTGCGTGGCCTTGGGTGGCAATTGAACTATTTTGTGCATTGAGTAAAATAGAAAAGCTCCAAAAAATCTGTATCAGTATGAAAAACATTTTCAATTCTCTCATATCAACACTTATTTTAGATCCAATAATAAAAATATAGCATTAGACGATAACGCTACTAGGAATCATCTCCCCATCCTCCAGATTCTGACCGATGCATTCGAATAGTAAATTTACGTTTTCGTTTTATCATTGATTTAATTTATCCTATACAGAACTGCAAAAAAAGAAGTGCTGATCGGTTGTTTATTGAAAATAAAAAAGGAAGAGATAAGAATACCCCTTCCGTTGTTTTACATGAGAAATTTATTATCCGATACGATTATCTATCGCCACGCTCAAATTCCTGAACCAGTTCAATCTCACCCGCATCATTCGCCTTAATTTGTGTGTAGTTCTCTTTGTCCTTTAACACTATCCTATAATTTATACCATGATCATTAGACAGTTCGGTAACACCCCAAACTTCCATACCAGCATAGTTCTTTTTTACATTATAAAGTACATTCGCTGGAAGATTGCTTTCTTTATAATAGCGAATCGTTTGAACCAGTTGTCCTTGTTTGTCAAACATGGCACGAGTGGAAACAGAGGCTTTGGTAAAACTTACCGAATAAAATTTATCGGCATGGCTCCATACTACGTTGCTTGCATTCTTAAATAATAATTTAAACGTTTTTGCTACTTTGTCGTTTGATGGATCTGCATTGGTAGCAGAAGCATTAAAAGCAATCGAAAGAAGAAAAGCGGCGGAGATAAATAATGTTTTCATTTTTAAATGTTTTTAGAATTTTTTTTTGTATTTGTTTCACAAACATACATAGCAGTTGCCCTGTGAGGCAAAGCCAAACTGGTGAACGATATATAAAATGTCGGTAAAAAACCAGTTTTTTATGGTGAAAAGCTGGAACACATGCAACCCTAATCGTTAACCGGCAAATTTTCATATATCCCTTCCATCTGTATAAAATCGCAGGTCCTTTATTCCGCCGGTTTCCCAATCAAATGTATATGATGATTTCAATTTCTTTCAACCAATTGTCGGGATCAGTATTCATATCAACGAACACAATACGAAGTTGGTTGTGGAACAAAACTACAATCCCAGCCCACATAACCGTGAGGAGGTTATCATGCTAAAACGAAAGCCCCGAACATGGAAATTCAAAATTTGGTACATGGGTATTGTACCGAAAGTAGTTGAAAGAATATAGGAGGTATGAGTGTTGACTAAACTAGATTTTGTGCAGGCATTCTTGAAATACACCTACTATAAAAATGGGATATGTATTGGCCTTAGCAATTAAGGACATAGACCAATGCCAATTAGCCTGGCAGCAGTACAAAAAAGGCAGACCCCTCACCCTCTTTTGTCTCCACCTTCAACTCCCCGCCATGCCCTTTGGTAACAATATCATAAGCCAGGCTCAACCCCAATCCTGTCCCACTTCCTGTAGGTTTTGTAGTGAAGAAGGGTTGAAAGATTTTATCCAATACTTTTTGAGGAATCCCGATACCATTATCCCTGATGGAAATAAGAACCCCTTTGTTATCTTTTTTTGTTGAAATGATTACTGTTGGTTCATAGCCTGTTTCTTTCAGTTTCTTTCTTTCATTCACCGCATAAAAAGCATTGTTTAAGAGGTTGAGAATCACTCTCCCGATTTCCTGAGGAACGATATTCAAATGTCCAATTGTATTATCAAAATCAGATTCAAACTTTGCGTTGAAGGTTTTGTCTTTTGCCCTTAAGCCATGGTAGCTTAGCCGCAAATACTCGTCGGCTAAAGCGTTAATGTCGGCCAACTCTTTTTGACCTGTATTGGTTCTGGAATGCTGAAGCATCCCTTTTACTATATCTCCGGCTCTCTGGCCATGATGATTTATTTTTTCAAGGTTAAGTTTTATACTCTCAGCCAGAAACTTTACTCCATCGTAATTTCCCTTATCAACCTCCTCCACCATTTCACTCATCAACTCAGTACTCAGGTCGCTAAAGTTGTTTACAAAATTCAATGGGTTTTGTATTTCATGAGCAATACCGGCGGTGAGTTCTCCAAGGCTTGCCAGCTTTTCTGACTGAACTAGCTGTTCCTGGATTCTCTTGATATCCTCAATGGTTTTGTTCAATTGATTGTTGGATTGTTCCAGAGAAATTTTGTTAGTTTCCAATTCTTTTATAGTGGCATTCAACCTTTTTTCAAAAATTAAGCTTAGCAAGAGATAGATAAAAATCAGGCCTGCATAACAATTTAAAAAGTAAATGGCATCGTGTTCCCGATTATAATTGATTGGTGCTGGTTTTACAAAGTGCCAATATAAACCCATTATCAGTACTACCACCAAGATACCTATTGCCCAAAGCCAGGCATTCCGTGCATCCAGAAACAAAATGGCACATATAGGCATTAGCGTTAACCAGGGGGTAACTGGGCTTTGAAGTCCGCCAGAAAACCAAACCAATAAAATACCAAAAACAGATCCATTTAAAATATAAAGATGTGCTACAACTTTGGGACTGATTCCTGCCCTTACCAAAAAGGGAAGGAAAAAATATATCAATGATTCAATCGGCAGAATGATGTACCCCAATTTAAATTCTATGAAGTAGCAATTACCAATGTATAAAATCATGAAAAACCCTGCAAGAAAACAGGCTCTTATTAGTATTGTAGTTTTCCTTTTTTCATTGTCGTTGGAATGAAAGGCAGCACCAAGTCCATCCAGCCATTTCACCTTTTGATTTAAGAACTCTTTCATTTTCCAAATACTTTAGTTTTTAAAAAATTAAACAACATCCAGATGGGCGTATAAACTACCATAAAAATTTCTAACCATAATGGAATTTCATGGCTGAAAGGAAGCCCCTGTTCAAATCTTTTTTTATCGTGGCACTTTAGAAGGTTAAACAAAGACGGTTCTGAAAGTGGCCATATTTGGCAATAGCTTTCATTGCCTCCAGAAGCAAGGATAATATCGTTTACCGCTCTTCTGGCTGCTTCATTTGCGCCTTCCATAGTAGCCAGATCGGTATTTGTGCGCACATAATCAGAAGCCAGAAAGAAATTTGCAATGTTGGTATAGGAAGTGGGACGGAGCGACCATGAATTCACCGCATTCACCAGCAATGGCTCCTTGTCTTCATCTCTTGACACATGATCTATCCATTTTATATCCCTATCTAGATACCAGAATTCAATCATTTCATCATTCAGTATTTCTGCACCATCCACATTCAAACTCCTCTTCAATTGTTCCCAAACTAAATTTTTGACTTCTTCCGGTGTACAGTCATCGGCATAAACTGGTTTACTATTTGGATCCTGGATTGATTTATACTGAGTATATAACCAGTCCGAAATATCCACCGACAATACGCCTTTTACCTTTCCATTATATCGCTCACTCAGATCGTAGTCTTTCCAAAACTGTACCTGCGAAATGGATGTAAGTGCCCATTCTGTATAACTATGACACACATGCCCTTTGGCAATCTGTACATCTTTATTAAGATAAAACTGAATTCCATTCATCCATGCGGTAGACTCAGCCAATTTTGTGAGAAAAGGAAACTGGTCATCCAGTGCCATCATTTTTGTGTCAATCATTTTGACAGCTCTTTCCACAGGTGCGCAAAGCATGTAGAAATCGCCCGAAGCATGAATCTCTTCGCCATTATGATTTTTCACTCTTGCATAGGCAATGGTATTATCCTTGTTCAATTCGAACCCCAATCCTTCATGCCCTTTGAAATATTTGACCCCTTTACCAATCAAATAGTCATGCCAGGGATTTAACCATTTTTCGTTGGTAGGGCCGTTTAATACCCTATCTACATTCTCTCCGGGGTTGAGCATATTATACATAAGTTGTAATGTAATGCTTGACCCTGTTTTCATGCTCGCAATTTCTGCTCTTGCTGCCACTAAGGTTCTGGTTAGCCCTTCTACCAGAAGGTGTCTGTACGCATCGGAAAATCGATCTGCTTCAAGATACTTCCACCATGAGTTTTTTTCATACTCCTGATTTTTTCTTTCGGGGCTGGAGATCATCAATTGCCAAATTTTTCTGACAAAAAAAGATTTTTCTTCTTTTGTCAATCCGGTATCAACACCTCCAAACATATCATGAATCAATAATTCAAAATCCTTCAAGGTTTTTGGAAAATTTGCAAGCACTTTAATTGATGGCAATCCATATCTGGTCAGTTCTATTTCTGTAGTATGAGTAAGATTATCAAAAACCCCATTTTTGTTTTTTGTACCGTCACTATTTGTAAAAGGTATCCTTTTCATAGTATCGGTTACATGCTTGTAAAATCCTGGAAAAAACCTGAAACCATGTTCCCCTGGTAAAAACTTATCCTTATTCAAAATATTGGTGCCAGGAACATTTACAGATCTGGCCTTGCCTCCCACATACACTTTTTTCTTCTCATACACTTCTACTTCAAATCCTCTTTCTACAAGTTCATGGGCCGCACTCATTCCTGCTACGCCACCTCCAATGATTATTACTTTTGTCATATTTTGGATATTTAGAATTTAATTGAAAAATAAGTTTTTAATTTAGGTGGGATTTATTATTCCCAAAGGCAATGAAATTTTAAATAGGCAACCCTCTCCTTCACCACTTTCCACACTTAGTTCTCCTCCATGTCCTTTCGTTATGATATCATACGCCAAACTCAATCCTAATCCTGTTCCACTTCCTGTTGGCTTTGTAGTAAAGAATGGTTGAAAGATTTTGTCTTTTATTATTGAAGGGATACCGGTGCCATTGTCTTTTACTCTTATTTCGACCTCACCCCCAGCCCCTCTCCCTGGGAGAGGGTAGTTGACCCTGCGTGTTGAAACAGTCACATAAGGTTCGTAGTCTTTTTCATTGAGTTTCTTTCTTTCATTCGTTGCATAGAAAGCATTGTTGATTAAATTCAAAATCACCCTGCCAATTTCCTGTGGTACCATATTGATTTTTGGAAGCGATGGATCAAAATCTGTTTCAAACTTTGCATTAAAGCTTTTGTCCTTTGCTCTTAAGCCATGATAACTCAATCTTAAATATTCATCGCACAAAGCATTAATGTCGGTTAGTTCTTTTATACCGCTGCTTTTTCTTGAATGTTGAAGCATGCCTTTTACAATAGCATCGGCCCGCTTGCCGTGGTGGTTTATTTTTTGTGAATTATCTTTTATATCTCTCAGAATATTTTTTACTTCATCAAAATTTCCTCTGCTAATTTCTTCTTCTGCTTCGTCTAACATTTCTTTGTTGACTTCAGAAAAATTGTTTACAAAGTTTAATGGGTTTTGAATTTCATGAGCAATGCCTGCGGTGAGTTCACCAAGGGATGCCATTTTTTCGGATTGAATGAGTTGTGCCTGTGCAGACTTTAAATTTTCTAGCGAGATCCTTATTTCTGCCGTTTGCCTATTTACTTCTTCCTGCAGTATTTTTTGCTGGTTCAGGGCCTGTTCCCTTTTTTCTTCTGACAACTGTACCACCTGTTTTGCATGTTGCTGTACTTCCTGAATTATTTCTTTAAACCGCATGGCCACATATACCATCAGCGACAAAGGAAAAGACAAATAGACACCGCTTATAAACAAGGGAGCATAAGGGAAAGTAAACGATTGGTATTTTGCAAACATGAAAAAAAACAATAGTGCCCATACTAAAGAAATCAATAAGCCGGCTGCAATGGCCCATGGCGGACCTTTCAGCCTTTTACGGGATGAAATGATATAATAGATACAAACTG
>Ga0073899_10000068_pt1 | contig 85472 bp, 71 predicted proteins | sample KloWWTmetaKNB5Ph_FD_88975 | JGI IMG/M metagenome (GOLD analysis project Ga0073899, IMG submission 88975) | Active sludge microbial communities from Klosterneuburg, Austria, studying microevolution and ecology of nitrifiers - Klosterneuburg... | ecosystem: Engineered > WWTP > Aerobic digester >... | reverse complement strand
GAGGGCGGTCTTCGCGGTACGGAGGAAGTTCGCCACCGACACGCCGGGCACCTCGACGGGGTACTGCATCGCGAGGAACATCCCGGCCCGGGCACGCTCGTCGGCCGAGAGACCGACCAGCTCGACCCCGTCGAGGGTCACCGAACCCTCGGTGATCTTGTATTTCGGGTGGCCGGCGATGGCGTAGGCCAGGGTGGACTTGCCCGACCCGTTGGGGCCCATGATCGCGTGGATCTCGCCGGCCCGGACGGTGAGGTCGACCCCCTTGAGGATCTGCTTGGGGCCGGACTCGGTCTCGACGTCCACGTGCAGGTTCGAGATCACCAGTCCCTTGGTCTGGTTCGTCATAGGTCAGTTCTCCTCGGTAGCGGTGTCGTGGTGAAGCGGGTTGTCGGGGTCGACCTGCACCTGGCCGTCGACGATCCGGACGGGGTAGACCGGCACGGCCCGGGTCGCCGGCGGTGCGTCGGGCCGGCCCGTGCGCAGGTCGAAGCGCGAGCCGTGCGCCCAGCACTCCAGGTCGCAGCCGTCGACCTCGCCCTCGGAGAGGGAGTAGTCCTGATGGCTGCAGATGTCGTAGATGGCGAACCAGCCGTCGTCGCCGGTGTTGGCCACGGCCACGGGCGTCGCGTCGGCGACGACGCCCTTGACCGCTCCGGGCGCGACGTCGTCGGCCCGGCAGACCGTCACGAAGGTCATGACCGCTCCGACTTCTCGAGTTCGCGGTCGACCGTCTCGAGCAGGTAGGCCTCCAGGTCCGGGACACCGATCTTGGAGATGATCGACGCGAAGAAGCCCCGCACCACCAGACGCCGGGCGGCCTCCTCGGAGAGGCCCCGCGACCGGAGGTAGAAGAGCTGCTCGTCGTCGAAGCGCCCCGTGGTGGACGAATGCCCGGCCCCGCGGATCTCTCCGGTCTCGATCTCGAGGTTCGGTACGGAGTCCGCGCGGCAGCCGTCGGTGAGCACGAGGTTCTTGTTGGCCTCGTAGGTGGAGATGTCGTCGGCCGTCTTGCGGATCAGCACGTCCCCGATCCAGACGCTCCGCGCACCCTCCCCCTGGAGGGCACCGCGATAGTCGACGTTGCTCACCCCGCGCGGGTTGTTGTGGTCGACGAACAGACGGTGCTCGATGTGCTGGCCGGCGTCGACGAAGTAGAGCCCGAGCAGCTCGGCGGAACCCCCGACGCCGGCGTAGCGCACGTTGCTGTGCATGCGGACGACGCCGCCCCCCACCGAGACGGCGATGTGGCGGTAGACGGCGTCGCGGCCGACGAGAGCCTCGTGCTGGGCCGCGTGCAGGGCGTCGTCGTCCCAGTCCTGCACCGAGACGACGGTGAGCTCCGCGCCGTCGCCGACGATGACCTCGACGTTGCCGGAGTGCTGCGACGATCCCTGATGGCGCAGCACGAGGGTGGCCTTGCTGTGGTGACCTGCCGACACCACCAGGTGCGACGCGGACGCCCGGTCGGCGCCCTTGCCCGTGACGGTCAGCCGGAGCGGCTCGGCGACGGTCTCCTCGGCGGGGATGCGCAGGTGGACGGCGTGCTCACTGCGGGCCGACGCGATGGCCGCCGGCCGGTCGGCCGGCACCAGCACCGTGCCGCGTGGCGCCTGGCCCGGTGCCAACGAGGGGGCCAGGTAGGCGGCGGGCAGGTCGTAGTCGGCCGCCTCCGCCGGAGCCGCGGCGGTGTCGTCGAACAGCGGCGCCAGCCGGCGCAGCGGGGAGAACCGCCACACCTCCTCGCGCCCGGTGGGGACGGCGTGATCGGCCACGTCGAACGACCCCGACGGGTGGAGGTGGCTGGCGACGTCGTGGCGCGTCTCCAGTGCCCCGGCGAGGGGCGTGGCTGTTGCGGTCAACGGAGGTCCTTACGTGGTGCGGGTGCAGGTCATGGCTCGGGAGTCGGGCAGGGCGTCAGCCCACCGCGCCCTCCATCTGGAGCTCGATGAGCCGGTTGAGCTCGAGGGCGTACTCCATGGGCAGCTCGCGCGCGATCGGCTCGATGAAGCCGCGCACGATCATCGCCATGGCCTCGTCCTCGCCCATGCCACGACTCATCAGGTAGAAGAGCTGGTCGTCGGAGACCTTCGAGACCGTCGCCTCGTGTGCCAGCGACACGTTGTCCTCGCGCACGTCGACGTAGGGGTAGGTGTCGGACCGGGAGATGGTGTCGACCAGGAGGGCGTCGCACTTGACCGACGAGGCGGAGTGGTGCGCCCCCTCCTGCACCTGCAGCAGGCCGCGGTAGGACGTGCGGCCACCGCCCCGGGCGACGGACTTGGAGATGATCGAGCTGGAGGTGTGCGGGGCGCAGTGCACCATCTTCGAGCCGGCGTCCTGGTGCTGGCCCTCGCCGGCGAAGGCGATCGAGAGGGTCTCGCCCCGGGCGTGCTCGCCCATGAGGTAGACGGCGGGGTACTTCATGGTGATCTTGGACCCGATGTTGCCGTCGATCCACTCCATGACGCCGCCCTCGGCGCACGTCGCGCGCTTGGTGACGAGGTTGTAGACGTTCGTCGACCAGTTCTGGATCGTGGTGTAGCGCACCCGGGCGTTCTTGCCGACGATGATCTCGACCACCGCGGAGTGCAGCGAGTCGGACGAGTAGATGGGCGCGGTGCAGCCTTCGACGTAGTGCACGTAGGAGCCCTCGTCGGCGATGATCAGCGTGCGCTCGAACTGACCCATGTTCTCGGTGTTGATGCGGAAGTAGGCCTGCAGCGGGATCGCCACGTGCACGCCCGGCGGGACGTAGACGAACGAGCCACCGGACCACACCGAGGTGTTGAGGGCTGCGAACTTGTTGTCGCCCACGGGGATCACCGAACCGAAGAACTTCTCGAAGATCTCGGGGTGCTCGCGCAGTCCGGTGTCGGTGTCGAGGAAGATCACGCCCTGGCGCTCCAGCTCCTCGTTGATCTTGTGGTAGACCACCTCGGACTCGTACTGGGCGGCGACGCCCGAGACCAGCCGCTTCTTCTCGGCGTCGGGGATGCCGAGGCGGTCGTAGGTGCGCTTGATGTCGTCGGGCAGGTCCTCCCACGACTGGGCCTGCTTCTCGGTCGACTTCACGAAGTACTTGATCGAGTCGAAGTCGATGCCACCGAGGTCGGCCCCCCAGGTGGGCATGGGCTTGCGCTCGAACAGCCGCAGGCCCTTGAGCCGGAGGTCGAGCATCCACGCCGGCTCGCCCTTGCGCCCGGAGATGTCGCGCACGACGGCCTCGGTCAGGCCACGCTGGGCCGAGGCGCCGGCCGTGTCGGAGTCGTGCCACCCGAACCGGTAGCTGCCGAGGGCGGCGAGGTGCTCGTCCTGGGTGCCGCCGAGTCCGGGGGCCAACGGGATGACGGGCTGGGTCTGGGTCATGCCGACTCCTTCTCCTGGTGGTGCTCTGGGTACTCGGGACGCTGAGGGGGCGATGCGACCGGATGGGGGACGTGCAGCGTGCACACCCCGTCACCGTGGGCGATGGTGGCGAGCCGCTGCACATGTGAACCGAGAAGCCGCCCGAATGCTTCCGCTTCGGCGACACAGAGTTCCGGGAAGCGCGCGGCGACATGAGCGACCGGGCAGTGGTGCTGACAGAGCTGATGCCCGGAGCGCACCGGATGCAACGACGCCATGAAGCCGTCGTCGGACAGCAGGCCCGTGAGCACCTCCAACGGCGTCGCCCCCGGCTGCGCCTCGAGGGCTTCGCGATAGCGCCGCTCGACCCCTGCGTAACGAGCGCGGGCGAACTCCCCGACCGCGTCCGGACCGGCCTGCTGGCGCAGGTAGTCGAGCAGATCGATCGCCAGCGCGTCGTAGGTGTGCACGAAGTCGTTACGGCCGGCGTCGGTCGGCACGTACACCTTGGCCGGGCGGCCACGCTCCCGAGCCCCGTAGGCCCGGCGCTCGCGGGTCGCGACCAGCCCCTTCCGCGCGAGCGCGGACAGGTGACGGCGGACGGCTGCCGGCGTGATGGCGAGAGCGGAAGCCACATCGGCCGCAGTGGTGGCGCCGCGCTCCATGATGAGCGCCATCACCCGTTCCCGGGTGCCGGCGTCGTCAGCGGCCGGAGCCGCCACCGCCTCGGACACCATGGTTTTCACAACGTCATCCTTACGTAATACCGGCCCCGAGGCAACCCGGTGTCCGGCTCGGGTGCCAGGTCGCGCCTGGACGCTCCGGCGCGCCCGGGAGGGTGGCACGGGCGGGCGACTGCGGCCAGGCTCTGGGCCGCGAGGGTGCCGGTCCCCTAGTGTGACGAGGTCACGTCCACGAGAACGTCGCTCTCGACGAGCAGCTAGGGGACTGTTGTGTCAGCCGCACGTGCTCTGCGCCGCGTGGCGCTCCTGTGCCTGGTCCCGCTGGTGGGCCTCGCCGGTTGCGCCGCAGGTCCGTCCGACGGTCATGGCCCCGGCGGTGACGCGAACCTGCGTCTGCCCGACCTGTCCGGCGCGGTGCCGGTGGCCGGCATCGACCCCCGCATCCTGCTCGCGGCCGGTGTCGTGGTGTGTCTGCTCGGCCTGCTGTTCAGCAACTACAGCCTCTGGGACCTGAGGCGGCGGCCGGCGCACGAGTCGATGCTCGAGGTGGCCCAGCTCATCTACGAGACGTGCAAGACCTACGTGATCGCCCAGGGCAAGTTCCTGCTCACCCTGTGGGTCTTCATCGCATCGGTGATCTTCGTCTACTTCCTGTTCTTCGCCGGCCTCGGGCTGGCGCGCACGCTCGTCGTGCTCGCGTTCAGCGTGATCGGCATGGTCGGGTCGGTCGGCATCGCGATGTTCGGGATCCGCGTCAACACCATCGCCAACAGCCGGGCGGCCTTCGCCGCGCTCAAGGGCAAGCCGTTCGAGGTCTACTACATCCCTCTGCGCTCGGGCATGAGCATCGGCATGATGCTGATCTCGATGGAGCTGCTGATGCTCCTCGCCATCCTGCTCGTGATCCCGCCGGACGTGGCGGGCGCCTGCTTCGTGGGGTTCGCCGTCGGCGAGTCGCTGGGAGCGTCGGCGATGCGCATCGCGGGCGGCATCTTCACCAAGATCGCCGACATCGGCGCCGACATGATGAAGATCGTCTTCAAGATCAAGGAGGACGACGCCCGTAATCCGGGCGTCATCGCCGACTGCGCGGGCGACAACGCCGGCGACTCGGTGGGCCCTTCGGCCGACGGCTTCGAGACGTACGGCGTGACCAGCGTCGCGATGGTCACCTTCATCGTGCTCGCGGTCAAGGAGCCCGTCGTCCAGGTCAACCTGCTGGTGTGGCTCTTCTTCCTGCAGGCGATGATGGTCGTGGCCTCGTTCGTGTCGTACCAGCTCGACGCCGTGATCACCCGCAGACGCCACGACGGCGCCGACGACATGGACTTCGAGGAGCCGCTGACCACGCTGGTGTGGATCACGTCGGCCGTGTCGATCCTCGTGACCTACGTGACGTCGTTCGCGTTGCTCGCAGGTCTGGGCGACGGGCTGTGGTGGAAGCTCGCGACCATCATGAGCTGCGGCACGCTCGCCGGTGCCCTCATCCCGGCGCTGGTCAAGGTGTTCACGTCGGTGTCGAGCAAGCACACCCACGAGGTCGTGAAGGCGTCGGCCCAGGGCGGGGCCTCCCTCAACATCCTGTCGGGCATCGTCGCGGGCAACTTCTCGGCCTTCTGGCTCGGCATCTCGATCATGGGCCTCATGGCGATCGGGTTCGGCATCTCGCTGCTCATCCCCGCGGCGCTCATGCTGGCACCCGCCGTGTTCGCGTTCGGTCTGGTGGCAGTGGGATTCCTCGCCATGGGTCCGGTCACCATCGCCGTCGACTCCTACGGTCCGGTGACCGACAACGCCCAGTCCATCTACGAGCTGTCGGTCATCGAGACGCTGCCGGGGATCACCGCCGAGATCGAGCGCGACCACGGCTTCACGCCACAGTGGGCCACGGCCAAGCGCCTGCTCGAGCTCAACGACGGTGCCGGCAACACGTTCAAGGCCACCGCCAAGCCGGTGCTGATCGGCACGGCCGTGGTGGGATCCACCACGATGATCTTCTCGATCATCATGGGCCTCACGGCGGGGTTGTCGGCCAACGTCGAGAAGCTCTCCCTGCTGCACGCCCCCTTCCTGCTGGGCCTCATCGCCGGCGGTGCCGTCATCTACTGGTTCACGGGAGCGTCGATCCAGGCCGTGACCGCCGGGGCGTTCCGGGCGGTCGGGTTCATCCGCGAGACCATCCGGCTCGACGAGCACGTCACGAAGGCGTCCGTCGCCGACAGCAAGCGCGTGGTGGAGATCTGCACCCAGTACGCCCAGCGAGGCATGTTCACCATCTTCCTCGGCGTGTTCTTCGCCACGCTCGCGGGCGCCTTCGCCGACCCGTTCTTCTTCATCGGCTACCTCGTCTCGATCGCCCTCTTCGGGCTGTACCAGGCGATCTTCATGGCCAACGCCGGCGGGGCGTGGGACAACGCGAAGAAGCTCATCGAGGTGGACCTGCACGGTAAGCACACCCCCATGCACGAAGCGTCCATCGTCGGTGACACGGTCGGGGATCCCTACAAGGACACCTCGTCGGTGGCGCTCAACCCGGTGATCAAGTTCACGACCCTGTTCGGCCTGCTCGCCGTCGAGCTGGGCGTCAGTCTCGCCGGGCAGGGGCTGCAGCGCCTCGTCTGGGCACTCTCGGGCGTGATGCTGCTCGCCGCGCTGGTGTTCGTCTGGCGGTCGTTCTACGCCATGCGGATCCCGGGCGACATCGCCGACCTCGCGGTCGTTCCCGACCCCCGAGGCGCTCCCGCCGACGCTGTCACCGTGACGGATCACGCCTGAGAAACCGCCCGGCGAACGTCCCCGAACGACGGCTGAGGAAGCGGAAATCCTAGCCCGCCCAGCCCGTCCCGGGACGGGGGACCCCCCCTGACGACACGCGGGGACCAGGTCGTAGGGTGACCTCAAGGGCCACGCGCGGTTGCGCGGCAGGGCCACCCAGCCACCCGGAAAAAGGAAGAACTGTGTCCAGTCAGTCCAGGTCCACCGCACCAGGGGGTTTGCGGCGCACAGCCGCCGTCGGCCTCGGAGCGCTGCTGCTCGCCCTTGCCGGCTGTAGCACCCCCGCCCAGACGCCGGGTGAGCACCGTGGCGGCGAGGCGAACCTGCAGCTTCCCGACCTCGGTCTCGTCAACTTCGGTGGCATCTCCGGCCGCACGTTGCTGGCCGTGGGACTGGTCATCTGCCTCGGCGGCCTGATCTTCGGGCTCGTCAGCTTCCTCCGGCTGCGCGACCTCCCCGTGCACGAGTCGATGCGGGAGGTGAGCGAGCTGATCTACGAGACCTGCAAGGCCTACCTGGTGCAGCAGGGCAAGTTCCTGCTGATGCTGTGGCTCTTCATCGGCGCCGTCATCTTCATTTACTTCCAGTTCCTCGCGGGGCTGGGGATCGGTCGCACCCTGATCGTGCTGGCGTTCAGCCTGATCGGCATGGCCGGCTCCTACGGCATCGCCTGGTACGGCATCCGCGTCAACACCTACGCGAACAGCCGCACCGCGTTCGCGTCGTTGCGCGGCAAGCCCTACCAGATGGCCACCATCCCGCTGCAGTCCGGCATGAGCGTCGGCATGATGCTGATCTCCGTCGAACTGATGATGATGCTCGTCATCATGATGTTCCTGCCCGGTGAGATCGCCGGCTCGTGCTTCATCGGCTTCGCCGTCGGCGAGTCCCTGGGTGCCTCGGTGCTCCGCATCGCGGGTGGCATCTTCACCAAGATCGCCGACATCGGCTCCGACCTCATGAAGATCGTCTTCAAGATCAAGGAGGACGACGCCCGCAACCCCGGCGTGATCGCCGACTGCACCGGCGACAACGCGGGCGACTCGGTCGGCCCGTCCGCCGACGGTTTCGAGACCTACGGTGTCACCGGCGTGGCGCTGATCACCTTCATCCTGCTCGCGGTGAACGAGCCCCGGCTCCAGGTGCAGCTCCTCGTCTGGATCTTCTTCATCCGCGCCATCATGGTCATCGCGTCGTTCCTCTCCTACCTGCTCAACAACGCGGTCTCCAAGGCCCGCTACTCCAGCGCCGCCGAGATGGACTTCGAGAAGCCGCTCACGAGCCTGGTGTGGATGACCTCCGTGGTCTCCATCGCGCTCACGTTCGTCACGTCCGCCCTGATGATCAGCGACCTCCCCGACGGCATGTGGTGGAAGCTCTCGGTGATCATCTCGTGCGGCACCCTGGCCGGTGCCCTCATCCCCGAACTCGTCAAGGTGTTCACCTCGACCAACAGCCGCCACGTGCAGGAGGTCGTCAAGTCGGCCGCGCAGGGCGGTGCCTCGCTCGACATCCTGTCCGGGCTGGTGGCGGGCAACTTCTCCGTCTACTGGCTGGGGATCTCGATCATCGGCCTGATGGGCGCGGCCTACATCATCTCGACCCTGGGTCTCGCTGCCCTGATGATCGCCCCGGCGGTCTTCGCCTTCGGCCTCGTGGCCTTCGGCTTCCTCGGCATGGGCCCGGTCACCATCGCGGTCGACTCCTACGGTCCGGTCACGGACAACGCGCAGTCCGTGTACGAGCTGTCGGTCATCGAGACCCTCCCCGGCATCACCGCCGAGATCGAGCGCGACTACGGGTTCAGCCCCGACTGGGACAACGCCAAGGACATGCTGGAGCTCAACGACGGCGCCGGCAACACCTTCAAGGCGACCGCCAAGCCGGTGCTCATCGGCACGGCCGTCGTGGGTGCCACCACGATGATCTTCTCGATCATCATGGGCCTCACCGACAAGCTCGATCCGGTCAAGGTGGCCAACCTGTCGCTGCTGCACGCTCCGTTCCTGCTCGGCATGATCATGGGCGGCGCGATGATCTTCTGGTTCACCGGCGCCTCGATCCAGGCCGTGACGACCGGCGCCTTCCGCGCCGTGGAGTTCATCAAGGAGAACATCCGGCTCGACGACTCCGTCACCAAGGCCTCGGTCGAGGACTCGCGCCGTGTGGTGGAGATCTGCACCCAGTACGCCCAGAAGGGCATGCTCAACATCTTCCTGGGCATCTTCTTCTCGACCCTGGCCTTCGCGTTCGTCGAGCCGTACTTCTTCATCGGCTACCTGATCTCGATCGCCCTGGTCGGCCTCTACCAGGCCATCTTCATGGCGAACGGCGGCGGCGCCTGGGACAACGCGAAGAAGATCGTCGAGGTCGACCTCCGCGCCAAGGGTACGGACCTGCACGACGCGTCGATCGTCGGCGACACGGTGGGCGACCCCTTCAAGGACACCTCGTCGGTGGCCCTGAACCCGGTCATCAAGTTCACCACCCTCTTCGGCCTGCTGGCCGTCGAACTGGCCGTGTCGACGGCGGAGACCAACCAGACCCTGGTGCACGTCATCGCCGCGGTGCTGTTCCTGGTCTCGGTCTACTTCGTCTGGCGCTCGTTCTACGCCATGCGCATCCCGGGCGACCTCGTGTCGGCCAAGGCGCTGGCTCGCACGTTGCCGGCGCCCACCGACCACGTGTCGCTGCCGGCCGGATCGGCCGCGGCGGTCGCCGACGTCGAGCCCGTTCGGGCCGGGGCCGACCGCGCCTGACCCGCACCATCGCCTACCGCCGGAGGCCGGTCGCTCGCCAGAGCGACCGGCCTCCGGTCGTGCGTACCGAATCGATAACACTTCCCGATTGAAACGGTTCGGTGCTCGTGGCGGGAGCGGCGGACTGGAACAATCGGCCGCGTGCTGTTCTGTAACAGCGCCACCCCTCGATCGAAAGGCAGTCACCCATGAGGAAGTTCCTCGCAGTCGGTGCGGTTGCCGCCGCTGCGGCCCTCACTCTCTCCGCCTGCGGCTCGTCCGCGACCACCGGCGGCACCAGCGCCGCGCCGGCCTCCGCCTCCGCCAAGGCTTCGATGTCGGGCAAGCTGACCGTCTGGATCGATGCCAACCGCCAGCCCGTGCTCAAGACCGTCGCCGAGAACTTCACGAAGGACACCGGCGTCCAGGTCGAGCTGGTGGTCAAGGACTTCGGCACGATCCGTGACGACGCGATCACCCAGATCCCCACCGGCAAGGGTCCCGACCTGATCATCGGTGCTCACGACTGGACCGGCAAGCTCGTCCAGAACGGTGTCGTCGCTCCGGTGGAGCTGGGCGACGCCGCCAAGCAGTTCCAGCCGGTGGCCGTGAAGGCGATGACCTACGGCGGCAAGATCTACGGCGTGCCGTTCTCGATCGAGAACATCGCCCTCGTCCGTAACACCGACCTCGCCCCCACCGCCCCTGCGACGTGGGCCGACCTCGTCACCGCCGGCAAGGCCGCCATGGCGAAGGACGCCGCGAAGGTCAAGTACCCGGTTCTCGTCGGCCTCGACCCCAAGTCCGCCGACCCCTACCACCTCTACCCCCTCCAGGCCTCCTACGGCGCGCCGGTCTTCAACCTCAAGGACGACGGCTCCTACGACGGCGCCACCGTCACCATGGGCAACGACGGCGGCAAGCAGTTCGCCACCGACCTGGCCAAGTGGGGCAAGGACGGCGTGCTCAACATGAACATCACCGGTGACATCGCCAAGGCGCAGTTCACCGCCGGCGCGTCGCCCTACTTCCTCACCGGCCCCTGGAACCTCGCCGACATCAAGAAGGCGGGCGTCAAGTACGCCATCGACCCGATCCCGTCGGCCGGCGGCAAGCCCGCCACGCCGTTCGTGGGCGTGCAGGGCTTCTTCGTGTCGGCCAAGTCCGAGAACAAGCTGGCGGCCAACACGTTCGTGCTGACCTACATCGGTTCCGAGAAGGTGCAGACCGACCTCTACAAGACCGGTAACCGCGCTCCGGCCAACATCGCCGCCTTCGCCGCCGCTCAGAGCGACGCCGACGTGGCCGCCTTCGGCAAGGTGGGCGCCGCCGGCGTCCCCATGCCGAACGTGCCCGCGATGGACCAGGTGTGGTCCGACTGGGGTACCACCGAGGCCGCGCTGATCGGGCAGAAGGAGGCCGACCCGGCCGCCGCCTGGACCAAGATGGTCGCCACGATCCAGGGCAAGATCAAGTAGTTCCCCCGGCCGGTCCGCCGGCCATGGCTAGACCGGGGCGACACGAGAAAGCTCCGTCCGCGCGGACGGAGCCTTCTCGTCGCTCCGGTGACAGAATGCGATCGGCGGGCGGCGTTGCCCGCGGAAGGGACCCGGGATGTCCACCCCCACCAAGCAGGAGCAGGCCGCCTCGCGCTATTCGAGCGGCGTCGCGGTGCAACTCGTCAAGATCCTCATCCTTGCCGTCGTGAACGCGGCGGCGGTGTTCGTGGGCATGGCCCTCGCCGCCGACGGTCAGTGGGTACCGCTGGCGCTCCTGGCCATCGGCACGGTGCTGATCGACGTGATCTACGCCTTCCCCAACCGGTTCCTGCCCGGCAAGTACCTCGCCCCGGGAGTGGCCTTCCTGCTGCTGTTCCAGGTCTTCGTCGTGATCTACTCCGGCTACATCGCCTTCACCAACTACGGCGACGGGCACAACGGGTCGAAGGCCGACGCGGTGCTGGCCATCCAGGCCAACAACCAGGAGCGGGTGGAGAACTCGCCGGAGTACCCCGCCTCGATCGCCGAGAAGGACGGCGCCCTGTGGCTGGTCGTGGTCGACAAGGACAAGGTGCTCGCCGGGAGCGCGAAGGAGCCGCTGGCGGAGGTCAAGGGCGCCGAGCTCAACAGCCTGGGCGCCGTGAAGACCCTGCCCGGCTTCCGGGTGCTCACCCTCGCCGAGATGCTGCCGCGCAGCAACGAGATCACCACCCTGAAGGTGCCCTTCTCCGACGACCCAGCCGACGGTTTCCTGCAGACACCCGAAGGAACGAAGGCCTACGTCTACAAGCCCGCCATCGTCTACGACAAGGCGGCCGACACCTTCACCGACAAGAAGACCGGCAAGGTGTTCCGCGACACCGGCACGGGTGCCTACCTCGCCGACGACGGCACCCGCATCGAGCCGGGCTGGATGATCGGGGTCGGCTTCAAGAACTTCGAGAAGGCCTTCGGGGAGCCGACGATCCGCGGACCCCTCCTGAAGGTCACGGCCTGGACGTTCGGCTTCGCGTTCCTGTCGGTGCTCACCACGTTCGCGCTGGGACTCTTCCTGGCCATCGTGTTCAACGAGCCACGGATGGGCGGGCGGCGGATCTACCGCACGCTGATGATCCTGCCCTACGCCTTCCCCGCCTTCCTGTCCGGCCTCGTCTGGGCAGGCATGTTCAACCCCGAGTTCGGCTACATCAACCAGGTGCTCCTGGGCGGTGCCGACGTCGACTGGGTCAACGACCAGTGGCTCGCCCGGCTGTCGGTGCTGATCGTCAACCTCTGGCTGGGCTTCCCCTACATGTTCCTCGTGTCCACCGGCGCCCTCCAGTCGATCCCCGACGAGCTGATGGAGGCCGCGCGGGTCGACGGCGCCTCACCGTGGCGCACCTTCCTGAACATCAAGCTGCCCCTGCTGATGGTGCCGCTGGCGCCTCTGCTGATCTCGTCGTTCGCCTTCAACTTCAACAACTTCACGCTGATCTACCTGCTCACCAAGGGTGGTCCCCGGTTCACCGAGGCCAGCATCGACGCCGGCGCGACCGACCTGCTGATCTCCCTCGTCTACAAGGTGGCGTTCGGCGCCGGCACCGGCCGTGACTACGGCCTGGCCAGCGCCTTCGCCATCCTCATCTTCGTCGTCATCGGCGGCATCTCCTACCTGGGGTTCCGCCAGACCAAGACCCTGGAGGATCTGGCCTGATGTCCGTCTCCACTCCTCGCGACCTCCCCTCGCAGCGTCGTCCCTCGCTCGGCCGCTGGTTCCTCGACCTCGGCTGGCGCCACATCGTCGGCATCGTCGCCGTGCTCTTCTCGGGCTTCCCCCTCGTCTACGTGCTGTCGGCCTCCCTCAATCCGGCGGGCACGCTGACCGGCTCCAACGCGCTGTTCACCAAGTTCAGTCTCGTGAACTACGTCACCCTGTTCTCGACGCCGGAGCAGCCCTACGCACGCTGGTACGTGAACACCCTCGTGGTCGCCACGGCCACGTCGCTCGGCACCGTGTTCCTCGGTGCCCTGGCCGCCTACTCGTTCTCGCGGATGCGGTTCAAGGGCAGGCGGCTGGGGCTGATGAGCCTGCTGCTGGTGCAGATGTTCCCGCAGATGCTGGCCATGGTGGCGATCTTCCTGCTCCTGACCGTGCTCGGCGACATCATCCCCGTGCTCGGCATCGGTTCGGCCGTCGCCCTGATCATGGTCTACCTGGGTGGCGCGCTCGGGGTGAACACCTACCTCATGTACGGGTTCTTCAACACGATCCCGCCCTCTCTCGACGAGGCGGCTCGCGTCGACGGAGCCGGGCACGCACGCATCTTCTTCACCATCGTCCTGCGCCTCGTGGCCCCGATCCTGGCCGTGGTCGCGCTGCTGAGCTTCATCGGCTCGGTGAACGAGTTCATCATCGCGTCCATCGTGCTGGGCGGCGACCCGAAGGCGAACACCCTGGCCGTGGGGCTCTACGCGTTCGTCTCGCAGCTGTTCAACTCGAACTGGCCGGTCTTCACCGCGGGCGCGGTGCTGGCTGCCCTGCCCGTGATGATCCTGTTCCTCTTCCTGCAGAAGTACATCGTGGGAGGCCTGACCGCCGGAGCCGTCAAGTAAGGCGGTGACCCGCCGTCGCGAACGGGATTCGCCGTTTCACAGAGGGGTCGCGGATACTGGACAGAGACACCACCGTCGCACAGGAGCTCTCGACCTATGAAGCCCAGCATCCTCCCGGTCCGCCTCCTCGCCGTCCTGGTGGGTGGCGCGCTGCTCGTCGGCTGCGCCACGTCCACCGCCGCGGGGAACCAGGCTTCGACGGCGTCGAGCGGTGGCGCCACTGCCCCCCAGACCACCACTCTCGCTCCGGCACCCACGCCCACCACTCCCAAGCCTGCCCCGGTGACTCTCACCACCAGCGCTGCCGAGGGCGCGGTCGTGGCCGTCGACCACCGCTTCACGGTCACGGCCGCCGGTGGCGTGGTCCAGTCCGTGTCGCTGACGTCCAACGACAAGCGCGCCGAGAAGCAGACGGTGGCGGGTCGACTCTCCGACGACAAGGCCGTCTGGACCGCCGGTGCGCTGCTCGAGCCGGGCGACACCTACACAGCCCTGATCAACGCGGCCAACGCGGCCGGCGAGCCGGTGACCGAGACCCGCACGTTCAAGACCCAGAACCTGTCGCTCAAGCAGCAGGTCTACGTCAACCTGATCCCCGGGTCGGGCGGCACCGTGGGCGTGGCGATGCCGGTGGTGGTCACGTTCGACATCCCGGTCACCGACAAGGCCTCGTTCGAGAAGAACATGACCGTCACGTCGACCCCCGCCCAGGCAGGCTCGTGGCGCTGGATCTCGAGCACCCAGGCCCGCTGGCGGCCCGAGGCCTACTGGCAGGCCGGCACGAAGGTCGACATCAACATCGACGTGAACGGGGTCTCCGCCGGCGGTGGCCTCTACGGCCAGGAGTCGCGTACCGCGTCGTTCACGGTCGGCCGAGCGGCGACGATCTCCGTCGATCTGGCAGCCCACGTTCTCACGCAGACCGTCAACGGCGCGGTGACCCGCACGATCCCGGTCACCGGCGGCAAGTCCGGCTTCGAGACGCGGGCCGGTACGAAGGTGATCATGGAGCGACTCGACTCGGTCGACATGGACGCCGCCACCACGGGGACCGGTCAGGACTCACCGGAGTACTACAACCTCAAGGACGTCAAGTACGCCATGCGGGTGACCAACTCGGGAGAGTTCTTCCACGCCGCCCCCTGGTCCGTCAGCAGCCAGGGCAAGTCCAACGTGAGCCACGGCTGCGTCGGCATGTCGACCGCGAACGCCAGCTGGCTGATGTCGAACACGATGGTGGGCGATCCGGCCGTCTACACCAACAGCGGCCGCTTCATGACGGTCGAGAACGGCTGGGGAGACTGGAACCTGTCGTTCGCCGAGTACGCCAAGGGGTCGGCGATCAAGTGACATCGTGACCGGGCTTGCCACCGGGCAGCCCGGTCACCCAAGGTTGACCCGTGACCGACGTCCCGAGCGACCGCCCGACCGACAGCCCCACCGACAGCCCCACGCCGGACCAGGGCGGCGTCTACAGCCGGCCGGGCTTCGACTACACCCGTGATACCCGCTATCTCACGACGCGCATCCTGCGACACGTCCCCGAGGGTTCCGACGCCTTCCCGGTGGCGGCCGGGCGCTACCGGCTCGTCGCGGCGCGCGCGTGCCAGTGGGCGAACCGCACCATCATCGTCAGGCGCCTGCTCGGGCTGGAGGACGCGCTGTCGCTCGGCCTGCCAGGTCCGACCCACGACGCCGACTCGTGGACGTTCGACCTGGACCCCGGTGGCGTCGATCCGGTGCTGGGCATCCATCGGCTCAAGGAGGCCTACGAGCGGCGCGTGCCGGGCTATCCCCGCGGCATCACCGTCCCGGCGATCGTCGATCTGCTGACCGGCGCGGTGGTGACCAACGACTTCGCCCAGATCACCCTCGACCTGTCGACCGAGTGGGTCGCGTACCATCGCCCCGGCGCGCCCGACCTGCTGCCCGACGCCGTACGCGACGAGATGGACGACCTGATGCGGTTCGTCTACACCGAGGTGAACAACGGGGTCTATCGCTGCGGCTTCGCCGGGACGCAGGAGTCGTACGACCAGGCCTACGGCCGGCTCTGGACCGCCCTCGACCTCCTCGAGGAGCGGTTGAGCACCCGCCGGTATCTGATGGGCGGGTCGATCACCGAGGCCGACGTGCGGCTCTTCACCACGCTGGTGCGATTCGATCCCGTCTATCACGGCCACTTCAAGTGCAACCGCCAGCCGCTGGCCTCGATGCCCGCACTCTGGGGCTACGCGCGCGACCTGTTCCAGACCCCGGGATTCGGCGACACCGTCGACTTCGAGCAGATCAAGGCCCACTACTACGAGGTGCAGACCGACCTGAACCCGCTCGGCATCGTGCCAGGAGGACCGAACCTGTCGGGTTGGCTGACCACGCACCACCGCGGTCAGCTGGGCGGCCGTCCGTTCGGCGACGGCACCGCGCCCGGTCCCGTCAGGACCGAGGAAGTACCGCCGCACACCCTGCTGCCGCTCTAGGCTCCTCACCCCCCGCACGTGGCCGACTCGCCCACGGGGAGTCCGAGGAGGAGACACACCGCGGGCGTGATCTCGCGGCGGGACGTGCCGTCGTCGAGGTGGTTGTCGTCGCAGCCGTTCGGGTAGGCGTACAGCTCACGCGGGCCCGTGGGAGTCTCCAGCCGGAGCACGATGACGCGGACTCCCCGGGCGAGCGGCTCGCACCGCCGACCCTCCGGCGGCGCGGCGCGCAGGGCGGTCACGAGGTCGACGGCGCGCTGTCCCTCATAGCGGACCGAGCTGAGCAGCGTCGACCGGCCGTCGTTGTCGTCCTTGTGGTAGCGGCACAGGGTGACCCACGGGGCGATCTCGCCGCGCGACACGTCCCATGCCGGGTCGGGACGGAAGAACCCCATGTCGCGGGCCGCGGCATGGTGCCGGACCGGGCAGCCGAGCAGGTCGCGGGTCACGACCACCGCGGTCGCGAGGATGCGCTCCGGGAGGGTCGTGTCCGAGTCCGGCGGGGCCCCGGCGACCAGCCAGGCCGCACCGAGCTGCCGGGTGATCACCCGTCCCGGCGGGGGTTCCGGTTGAGGGGCGGCCGGGCGCCACTCGAGCAGCACCAGCATCGGCGACGGAGCGGCCGACACGCAGGCCAGCACCTCGATCGCCTCCTCCTGGCACGTCCGTCCGTCGGCCGACAGCTCGAGCCAGCCCCAGTCGGTCGAGCGGCGAGTCGCGCGCCAGTCCGCCGGCACCTGAACCGCGGTGTCGCGCGTGGAGACCCAGCGCCACCCCGGCATGGGGGGAGGCAACGGGTCCACGGTGGTGACGGCCGTGGCCAGCGACGAGGGCAGGGGTCGCAGCGAGACCGGGCTCGACCGACTGGGCGCCGGGCTGGTCCGCGCTGCGTTCCAGCCGAGCGGGTCGGCCCCGAGCAGGGCGACCGCCACCAGCGCGCAGACGGTGGCGAGTGCCGCGAGAACCAGGCCCGGGCGAGGGGAGGCTCGTGGCACCTCGACGACGGGCAGCGGAGCCGCAGCCATCAGCGCCAGGAGGTCGCGGAGGACGGGCTCGGCGTGGGCGCTCGTCTCGGTGGCCCGACCCTTGTGGGTCGCGACGCCCGCCACCGCCATCAGCGTCAGCTGGACGTGGCTGCGGACGGTCGCCTCGGCGAGGTCCAGGACACGTGCGGTCTCACGGATGCTGAGCCCGTCGTGCAGGTGCAGCGCGACCGCGGCCCTGACCCCCGGTGGGCGCTCCTGCCAGGCCCGCCACGCCGACGCCAGCCGCTGGTCGACGGGGTCGGGGGCCAAGCCCGCGTCCGGGGTGCGCGGGGCGGCCCCGCTCGCCTGTCCGGTCGTCGGGTCCACGACGGCGGCACGATGCTGCAGCCCGGCGACGATGCCCCGGCGCGCCTGCGACTCCGGATCGCCCCGCTCGGACATCGAATGGAACTCGCGCCGCAGGCCTGCCAACACCTCGCCGAGGACGGCCGCGGCGTCCGGCCGGCTGGCGGCGACGAGCACGGCGAACCGCATGAGATCGTCACGCTCCTGGCGGACCCAGGACTCGAACGACTCGAGTTCCGCCATCCCGCCCCCTCCGACTCCGGTGTCGTTCCAGGATGCCCGAGCCGGTGCCCGCTGGCTACGACGATCGGGCTCACCGCCGGCATCGGCTACGGTGGCCTCGGAGGAAGCGAGGACATGAGCATCACGAACAGCGCGGCGGCTCTGCGCCGCTGGACGGTCGCGTCGCTGGTGGCCAACATGGCCCTGGTCGTGACCGGGGGGCTGGTCCGTCTCACGAAGTCGGGCCTCGGGTGCCCGACGTGGCCGCAGTGCGAAGGCGCCTCCTACGTGCCGCGGTCCGAGTCCGGCATCCACGGACTGATCGAGTTCGGTAACCGCACGCTGACGTTCGTGCTGGCGGCCGTGGCGATCGGGACCTTCGTGGCGGCTTGGCGGGCACGCGGCGCCGACGGCGAGCCTCGCCAGGACCTGCGCCGGCTCGCCTTCCTGGCCGGTCTACTGATCCCGCTCCAGGCCGGCATCGGCGGCGTGACGGTGCTCACCCAGCTCAACCCCTGGGTGGTCGCACTGCATCTGCTCGCGTCGGTCGCGATCATCGGCATCTGTGTCGCGATGGTGCACCTCACCCACGGTCTGCCGGTTCGCGACACGACGAGCCTAGGCAGTGTGTTGGTGAAGGCCGGTTTCGTCCTGGCGCTGCTCACTGTCGTGCTGGGAACGGCGGTGACCGGGGCGGGGCCCCATTCGGGGGATGGTGGGGCCTTGCGCAACGGGCTCTCCCCCGAGCTCACGGCCAAGGTGCACGCGTGGGTGGTCTGGGCGCTGGTCGCGGTGACCGTGGCCGCCCTGGCCGTCACCCGCGCGCGGGTGGTCGCCGTGCTCCTGGCGGTAGAACTGCTCCAGGGCGTCGTCGGGTACGTGCAGTACTTCGCGCACCTCCCTGTCGCCCTGGTCGCCACGCACCTGCTCGGCGTCACGCTCACGGCCGCTGCGGCGACCGCGGCGCTGCTGGGGGTCCGGCGAGGTTCCCCTCCGAGTCCGCGCCGCTCCACGACCACCGCGCCCGCGCTGCAGGACGTGACACCATGACGCCCCCCACCGCCACCGCCACGGGAGCGATCAGCCCCCCGAGCGAGGGCGCCGCCGTCGGACCCCGCCAGATCGTCGCGGCCTACGTCAACCTCACCAAGCCCCGCATCATCGAGCTGCTCCTCATCACCACGGTGCCCGCGATGTTCCTCGCGGCCGGGGGCATCCCCCCGCTCGGGCTGGTGGCGGTGACCATGGTCGGCGGCTATCTGGCTGCGGGGAGCGCCAACACCTTCAACAACGTGCTCGACCGCGACATCGACGTGGCCATGCGGCGCACCCGTACCAGGGCGCTCCCCCGTCACCGAGTCGGCCCCCGCGCCGCCACCGTCTTCGCGGTGGTGCTGGGGGTCGCCGCCACGCTCGTGCTGGGGTTCGGGGCGAACTGGCTCTCGGCCGGTCTGGCGCTGGCGGCCAACGCCTTCTACGTGCTCGTCTACACGATGGTGCTCAAGCGACGCACGTCGCAGAACATCGTCTGGGGTGGCCTCGCGGGCTGCTTCCCGCCGTTGATCGGCTGGACCGCCGTGACCGGTCACGTCGCCTGGGCACCGTTGGTGCTGTTCGCCATCGTGTTCTTCTGGACACCGCCGCACACCTGGGCGCTGGCCTGGCGCTACCGCGACGACTACGCCGCCGGCGGCGTCCCCATGCTCCCGGTCGTCAAGGGGCCCCGCATCGTGGCCTGGCAGATCCTGCTTTACTCCATCGCCACCGTCGCGGTGAGCCTGCTGCTGTGGCCGGTCGCCGGCACAGGATGGCTCTACCCGGCGGCCGCGGCCGTGGCCGGTTGCTGGTTCCTCGCCGAGGCGGTCGCGCTGCTTCGCCGGGCGTACGGCGGCGCCGACGACGTGACAGCGAAACCAATGCGCCTGTTCCATGCCTCCAACAGCTACCTCGCGCTCGTGTTCCTGGCGGCAGCCGTCGACCCCCTGGTGCTCTGAGGGGAAACCTCCTGCAACACCGTCACGATTCGCGGGCGCGGATAGAGTCTGGGGTGTCACCGACGCGTACTGACAAGGAGAACCCCGTGAACGAACGACTCAAGGCCCTCGCCGATGCCGGCGTCTCGATCTGGCTCGACGACCTCTCCCGGGGCCGGCTCACGAGCGGCAACCTCGCCGAGAAGATCCAGAACGACTCGGTCAGCGGAGTCACCACCAACCCCACGATCTTCGCCGCCGCGCTGTCGAACGGCGCCGACTACGCCGATCAGCTGCGTGACCTGGGTCCAGTGGCCACCGGTGAGGCGATCAAGCAACTCTGCGCCCAGGACGTCCGCGACGGTTGCGACCTGTTCTCCGAGGTCTACGCCGCTTCGAAGGGCTACGACGGCCGTGTGTCGATCGAGGTCGAGCCCGGGCTCGTCCACGAGACCGACGCCACCATCGCGCAGGCCAAGGAACTCCACGCCCTGGTCGGGCGCGAGAACGTGCTGATCAAGATCCCCGCCACCAAGGCAGGCCTGCCGGCCATCCGCGCGGTCATCGGTGCCGGGATCTCGGTCAACGTGACGCTGATCTTCTCGAAGGCTCGCTACCTCGAGGTGATGGAGGCCTACCTGCAGGGCCTGGAGGACGCCGACGCCGCAGGACTCGACCTGTCCAAGATCCACTCGGTGGCCTCGTTCTTCATCTCCCGCGTCGACTCCGAGCTCGACAAGCGGCTCACCGGCATCGGCACCGACGAGGCCCTCGCGCTGCGCAGCAAGGGCGCCATCGCCAACGCTCAGGTGGCCCTCGCCGCCTTCGACGAGGTCTTCGGCTCCGACCGGTTCGCCGCGCTCGCGGCGAAGGGTGCCAACAAGCAGCGCCCGCTGTGGGCGTCGACGGGCACGAAGGACCCGGCGCTGCCCGACACGCTCTACGTACGCGACCTGGTGGCTCCCGGGGTCGTCAACACGATGCCCGAGAAGACCATGAACGCCTTCGGCGATCATGGCGAGCTGACCGAGCCGATGACCGGCAAGGGCGACGAGGGTGCCGCCGTCCTGAGCCGCATCAGCGACGCCGGAGTCGACCTCGCCGACGCGTTCCAGGTGCTCGAGGACGAGGGCGTCGACAAGTTCAACGTGTCGTGGGGCGAGCTGGTCGCCTCCGTCGAGAAGGCCATGGACGACGTTCGCTGAGCTTCGACCGAGGGCGCGCCGGGTCTCACCCGGGGCGCCCTTCGCGTCCCTGCGCCTCGACCGGTGCGCTAGCGTGAGGGTGACTCGACCAGAGGGGGCCCCGGTGCGGGACTGTCGACGGCTACAGGGGACGGGGGTCTGATGCCCTCCGTCTCGGTGTTGCGCCATCCCGACGCTGCCGCGCTCGCCGCGAACGCCGCTGCGGCGCTGCTTCGGCGGGTGGTCGAGATGCAGGCCGGAGGGGGGATCGTCCACCTGTGTCTTACCGGCGGTCGCATCGCCAACACCGTCTACGAGCACCTGGCCGGCATGGTCGCCACGTCGCATCTCGATCCGGGCAGGCTCGAGCTCTGGTGGGGCGACGAGCGGTTCGTTCCCACCGACGATCCCACGCGCCACTCGCTCCAGGCATTGGCGCGTCTCGCCGGCAGCTTTCCCCTCGATCCCGGCCGTACCCATCCCATGCCCTCGGCCGACGCCTTCGCCGACCCGCACGAAGCGGCGTACGCCTACGCCCGGGAGATCTCAGGCACCACCCTCGACATCTGCCTGCTCGGCATCGGCGAGGACGGGCACATCGCCTCGCTCTTCGCCGATCATCCGGCGTTCGAGCCCACCCAGAGCCTCGTGGTGGGCGTTGCCGACCCTCCCAAGCCGCCGGAGCGCGTCTCGCTCACCCTGTCGGCCATCAACCGCTCACGTGAGGTCTGGCTCTTCGGCAGCGGCCCCGAGAAGGCCGGTCCGGTGTCACGGGCGCTGCGCGGTGACCCCACGGTGCCCGCGGCCCACGTGCACGGGGTCGAGCAGACACTGTGGTTCGTCGACGAAGCCGCCGCGGCGCTGGTTCCCTACCACTCGTGCGGACTGTGATTCCCGGCCCGCAGGCGTGCGTGACGAGCGGTCAGTAGAGCACTTCGCCGCGAGCGCGGCGATCGCGCAGCCCCTTGAGGGCCTCGTCGAGGATGCTGCGCGCCTCGGCTGTGGTGCGGCGTTCCTTCACGTAGGCGAGGTGCGTCTTGTAGGGCAGGATCTTCGGCGGCGGGGGCGGGTTCTCGGAGTCGAGATTCGCCGGCAGGCCACAACGAGGACAGTCCCACTCCGCCGGCACGGTGGCGTCGGCCGCGAATGCGGGCCTCGTCTCGTGGCTGTTGGAGCAGAAGTACGACACGTAGAGCCGCGGCGCAGCATCGCCACGTTCTGCTTCACCCATGGGACCCGCGCCGACGCGGCTGCCACGGATTGCGCTACCACCGACCACTTTGAACCAGACTCCTTGACAGAACCTCTTGGAACGCTCGGCCTCAGATGCCGAAGCGGTAGAACACGAGCAGCGTGATGATGCAGGCCAGCCAGGTCAGGCCCACGATGATGGTGATGCGATCGAGGTTGCGCTCGGCCACGCTGGTGCCGCCCATCGCCGTCGACATGCCGCCACCGAAGAGGTCCGACATGCCGCCACCACGACCCTTGTGAAGCAGGATGAACAGGGCCAGGATCACGCTGGTGATGACCAGGACGATCGACGCGGCGAGCGTCGGCCACGTGATCAGAGGGATGGGGAAGCTCACCGGACCATGCTAACCCACGGGGCCAGGTGCACCCGACCACCCCCCGGACGTCTCCGGCGCCGGTCCCTGGGGACCGGCGCCGGTGACGTGGGATCGATCAGGCGTAGAACCGGATGATCTTCGCGAACTCCTCGGGGTCGAGCGAAGCACCGCCGACCAGGGCGCCGTCGACGTCCTCGCCGGCCATGATGGCGACGATGTTGGACGACTTGACCGATCCGCCGTACTGGATCCTGACAGCCTCGGCGGCGGACGCGCCGACGTGCTCCGCCACGAACCCGCGGATGGCGCCGCAGACCTCCTGCGCGTCGGCGGGAGTCGCCACCTCGCCGGTGCCGATCGCCCACACGGGCTCGTAGGCGATCACCAGCGACCCGACTTGCTGCTCGGTGAGCCCGGCCAGGCACTCACGCACCTGGTCGAGCACGTAGGCGACATGCGTGCCCTGCTTGCGGATGTCGAGCCGCTCGCCCACGCAGACGATGGGTGTCATGCCCGCATCGAGCACTCGACGAGCCTTGGCGTTGACCGACTGGTCGGTCTCGCCGTGGTATTCGCGGCGCTCGGAATGCCCCACCACCACGTAGCGGCAGCCGAGCTTGGCGAGCATGTCGGTGGAGATCTCACCCGTGTAGGCACCCGAGGCGTGGAGGGAGACGTCCTGGGCCCCCCACGCGATGGGGTACTTCTCGGCCTCGATCAACGTCTGCACGGTACGGAGGTCGGTGAAGGGCACGATGACCGCGCCTTCGGCCTTCGACCGGTCGTGCTTGACGTCGGCGAGGGTCCACGCGAGCTTCTGCACCAGGCCGGTCGCCTCGACATGGTTCAGGTTCATCTTCCAGTTGCCCGCCATCAACGGGGTACGGGACATGTCACGCCTCCTTCAGAACATCGAGCCCCGGCAGGGTCTTGCCCTCGAGGTATTCCAGTGACGCGCCGCCGCCGGTGGAGATGTGGCCGAACGCGTCGTCGGCGAAGCCGAGCTGCCGCACGGCTGCGGCGGAATCGCCACCACCCACGACCGAGAACGCCGACGACGACGCGAGCGCCTCGGCGAGAGCCTTCGTGCCGCCGGCGAGCTCGGCGATCTCGAACACGCCCATCGGGCCGTTCCAGAAGACGGTCCTGGCGCTCTCGACCGCCGCCGCGAAGAGCTTCTCGCTCTCGGGCCCGATGTCGAGGCCCTGCTGGTCGGCAGGGATCGCATCGGCCGCCACGACCGTGACCGGCTGCGACACGGTGCGAGCGGCGAAGTCCATCGAGTCCGCGACGCGGAGGTCGACAGGAAGCAGGATCTGCTTGCCGGCCTGCGTCGCGGCCTCGAGGTAGCCCTTGCAGGTCTCCACGTTGGCGGCGTCGAGGATCGACTCCCCCACCTCGAAGCCCTTGGCCTTGAGGAAGGTGTAGGCCATGCCGCCGCCCACCACCAGGGTGTCGGCCACCTTCAGGAGGTTGTCGATCACCGCCAGCTTGTCGGCCACCTTGGCCCCACCGAGCACCACCACGTAGGGACGCTCGGGGCGCTCGGTGAGCTTCTCGAGCACGTCGACCTCCTTCGCCACGAGGCTGCCGGCCGCGCTGGGCAGCAGCTTCGCGACGTCGTAGACCGACGCCTGCTTGCGATGGACGACCCCGAAACCGTCCGACACGAACACGTCGGCGAGCTGGGCGTACTTCGCGGCCAGCGCCTCCCGCTCCGCGTCGACCTTGCTCTCCTCCCCCGGCTCGTAGCGGACGTTCTCGCACATCCCGACGTCGCCGTTGCCCAGCGCCGCGGCCACGGCCGTGGCGGAGGGGCCGACGACGTCGGCGGCGAGGGTGACCTCGGTGCCGAGCAGCTCCCCGAGCCGCGTGGCGGCCGGAGCGAGGGAGTACTTGGGGTTGACCTCTCCCTTGGGACGACCGAGGTGAGCCAGCACCATGACCCGGGCACCCGCCTCGCGCAGCGCGGTGAGGGTGGGCAGCGCGGCGCGGATGCGCCCGTCGTCGGTGATGGTCGTACCGTCGAGCGGCACGTTGAAATCGCAACGGATGAGCACCCGCTTACCCGCGAGGTCACCCAGATCAGAAACGGACTTCACCGTCGGCCTTCCTGTCGGTTGTGATGGTCAGAGACCGGCGCCGACCAGCGCGGTCAGGTCGACGAGGCGGTTGGAGTAGCCCCACTCGTTGTCGTACCAGCCGACGACCTTGACCTGGTTGCCGATGACCTTGGTCAGCCCGGCGTCGAAGACGCAGGAGGCCGGGTCGGTCTCGATGTCCTTGGACACGATGGGGTCCTCGGTGTAGACCAGCTTGCCCTTCATGCGTCCTTCGGCAGCGGCCTTCACGATCGCGTTGACCTCGTCGACCGTGGTCTCGCGAGCAGCCTCGAAGGTGAGGTCGGTGGCCGAGCCGGTGGGGGTGGGGACGCGCATCGCGTAGCCGTCGAGCTTGCCCTTGAGCTCCGGCAGCACCAGGGCGACGGCCTTCGCCGCGCCGGTGGTGGTGGGCACCATGTTGAGGGCGGCGGCGCGAGAGCGGCGCAGGTCCTTGTGGGGGCCGTCCTGCAGGTTCTGATCCTGGGTGTAGGCGTGGATCGTGGTCATGAGGCCCTTGACGATGCCGAGGCCGTCGTTGAGGGCCTTCGCCATCGGGGCCAGGCAGTTCGTCGTGCAGGAGGCGTTGGAGATGATGTGGTGGGCCGCCGCGTCGTACTTGTCGTCGTTGACGCCCATCACGATGGTGATGTCCTCGTTCTTCGCCGGGGCGGAGATGATGACCTTCTTGGCGCCCGCGTCGATGTGCGCCTTGGCCTTGGCGGCATCGGTGAAGAAGCCGGTCGACTCGATGACGATGTCGACGCCCAGGTCGCCCCAGGGCAGGTTGGCGGGATCGCGCTCGGCGAACGCCTTGATCACCTTGCCGGCGGCGGTGATGGAGTCGTCGTCGTAGGTCACCTCACCCGGGAAACGACCCAGGATCGAGTCGTACTTGAGCAGGTGCGCGAGGGTCTTGTTGTCGGTGAGGTCGTTGACGGCGACCACCTCGAGATCGGCGCCGGAGGCGACGAGCGCGCGGTAGAAGTTGCGGCCGATGCGGCCGAAGCCGTTGATGCCAACCTTGACGGTCATGGAGGCTCCTTGTCAGCCAGGGGCGTGCTGAGTCGCCCCCGATAGGCGTTGGGACAGCACCTACCCTACTGACTCCGGACCCGGGCCGCGGACGCGGGGGCGGGTTGCTTCGGCACCCTCACACGGCCCGGCACCGAGGCCGGACGAGGGACGTGCTGCCGCTAATCCTCGTCGTCGGGCAAGGCCGCGTCGGTGGCCGGGACGCCCAGCTCGAACGCCTTCCGGTCCGCCGTCGCGAGCAGCCGGCGGATGCGTCCGGCCACGGCGTCCTTGGTCAGCGGAGGCTCGTGCTGAGCGCCCAGCTCCTCGAGGGAGGCCTGCTTGTGCGCCAGTCGCAGCAGGCCCGCGGACCGGAGGTGCTCTGGCACGTCGTCGCCCAGGATCTCGAGGGCGCGCTGCACCCTGGCGCCGGCCGCGACGGCGGCGCGGGCGGAGCGGCGCAGGTTGGCGTCGTCGAAGTTGGCCAGTCGGTTGGCGGTCGCCCGCACCTCCCGCCGGATGCGGCGTTCCTCCCAGGTCAGCATGGTGTGGTGGGCGCCCAGCCGGGCCAGCATGGCGGCGATGGCGTCGCCGTCGCGGATCACCACACGATCGACGCCGCGAACGTCGCGGGCCTTGGCATTGATCCCCAGGCGCCGTGCGGCACCGACCAGGGCGAGCGCGGCCTCGGGCCCCGGACAGGTGATCTCCATCGACATCGAGCGCCCGGGCTCGGTCAGTGACCCGTGGGCGAGGAACGCCCCGCGCCAGGCGGCCACGGCATCGCAGGCGGCGCCCCCCACGATGGCGGGCGGCAGCCCGCGCACGGGCCGGCCACGCTGGTCGATCAAACCGGTCTGCCTCGCGAGCGTCTCGCCGTCCTTCGCGATGCGGACGACATAGCGGGTGGAGCGCTTCAGCCCCGACGCGTTCACGACGATGAGTTCGCTCGTCAGCCCGTAGACCTCGGCGATCGCGGTACGGAGGCGGCGCGCCGCGGCTCCCGTGTCGAGCTCGGCCTCGACGGTGATGCGGCCGCCCACGAGGTGGAGCGCACCGGCGAAGCGCAGCAGGGCGGTGACCTCGGCCTTGCGGTCACACGGCTTGGTCGACACCACCGTGGCCAACTCGGACTTCACCTGCTGGGTCAACGCCATCGGCATATCCTCGCACAGGGTTCCCGCCACCCGTGCCGGTCGGTGGGCGGCACCGACCCGGCTGCTCGGTCCCGCTACAGGTCGAGCAGGTCGGCCAGCGCCGACGCCAGGAGCAGCGGGTCGTGGCGGGCGGAACCGTCCCGCATCCCCATGCGTGCCAGGTGGACGACCCCGCCCAGGCCCGCCACGTAGGTGGCCAATCTCCGGTCGTGGCCCACGTACCTGGGGTCGGCGAGGACCGCGTCCAGACGGAGCCGTGGCGCATGCTCGGCCAGTACCTCGATGTGCTGCCACGGAGTGAAGCCGTCCGTCTCGTCGGCCGCACCCATGTTGAGGATCAGGATGCGCTTCGCCCCGGTGGTGATGAGGGCCTCGGCGAGGTCCGGCACGAGCAGGTGCGGGATGACGGAGGTGAACCACGAGCCCGGTCCGATCACGACCACGTCGGCCGCCATGATCGCCTCGACCGCCTCGGGATAGGCGGGCGGCGAGCCGGGATCGAGCCGGACGTTGGTCACCAGGCCGGACGTCTTCGCCACGGTCGCCTGGCCGCGCAGCACCGACGTCTCGTCCGGCGCGTCGGGCAGCAGTCCCACCACGTCGGCTTCGATCGTGAGCGGCACGGCCGACATCGGGAGCACGCGTCCATGGGTGCGCAGCAGGCGGCCCACCATGTCGAGTCCTGCCACGGGTTCGCCCAGTCGCTGCCACAGCCCCGCGATCAGCAGGTTGCCGATGGCGTGCCCGGCCAGGGGCCCGGTGCCCCCGAACCGGGACTGCAGCACGTCGGCCCACAACCTGCCCTCCACGTCGTCGTCGCAGAGCGCCGCCAAAGCCATGCGCAGGTCACCGGGCGGGAGGCAGCCGAACTCCTGCCGCAGCCGGCCCGACGAGCCGCCGTCGTCGGCGACCGTCACGATGGCGGTGAGCCGGTCGGTGATCCGGCGGAGGGCCGAGAGCGACGCGTACAATCCGTGACCGCCCCCGAGGGCGGCCACGGCCGGCAACTGGGTCAGCTTCACTCCCGGCCCAGATCGCGATGCATCACCTGCACGGGGATCCCCTGGGCCCGGAGGCGACGACCGACCTCCTCGGCGATCGCGGTCGACCGGTGCTTGCCGCCGGTGCAGCCGATCGCCAGCTCCACGAGGTGCTTGCCCTCCCGCGCGTACCCCCCGCGCATCGTGGTGAAGAGCGCGAGCATCTGGTCGAGGTACTCCGCGGCCCCCGGCTGCGACAGGACGTAGGACGAGACGGCGGTGGACAGCCCCGTCTGCGGGCGGAGCTCGGGCACCCAGTGGGGATTGGGCAGGAAACGCACGTCGAACACGAGGTCGGCATCGATCGGCAGGCCGTTCTTGAACCCGAACGACACGACCGTGACCCGGATCTCGTCCTTGTCGGGTCCGCCGTAGGCGTGGGCGACGCGCGTGGCCAGCTGATGCACGTTGAGGTTCGTGGTGTCGACGACCATGTCGGCCGCGGCGCGCAGCGTCGACATCATGCGCCGCTCCCGCTGGATCCCCTCGATGAGACGCCCCTCCCCCTGCAGGGGAACCGGGCGCCGAGACGACTCCTGCCGCTTCACGATCGCCTCGTCCGACGCCTCGAGGAACAGCACCTCGGGTTCGGCTCCCTGGGACTCCAGCTCGGCGAACACCTGCGGGAGCTGTTCGAAGTCGCCACGGCTGCGCACGTCCAGCACCACCGCGAGCCGCGAGACGCCCTCCTGGCGCAGCAGCGCCGACAACGCGGGCAGCATGGCGGGGGGCAGGTTGTCGACCACGTACCAGCCGTGGTCCTCCATGGCGTGGGCCGCCGTGCGCCGGCCCGCTCCCGACATTCCCGTGATCACGACCACCCGCGGTGCGGCCTGCCCCGGGGCCGTCTTGTTCTCGGTCACGACGCCATCATGACACCCTGGCTCAGTCGAGGACCTCTCCCGTCGTGACGTTCACTGCCGGCTCGGACGTGGCGGCGTGAGCGGCCACGGCCGCCGCGACGGCCTGCGCGAGGCGAGGCCCGAACCCCGGCACCTCGGCGATGTCGTCGACGCTCGCGAGGCGGAGCTTGCGCAGCGACCCGAATCGCTTCATCAGCGCTCGTCGCCGCACGTCGCCGAGTCCGGACACGTCGTCGAGCACCGACTCCACCATCGTGGCGCTCCGGCGCCCCCGGTGGTGGGTGATGGCGAAGCGGTGGGCCTCGTCGCGGATGCGCTGGAGCAGGTAGAGCCCTTCGCTGCTGCGCGGGAGGATGACCGGGTCGTCGGCCCCCGGCAGCCAGACCTCCTCGAGCCGCTTCGCCAGCCCGCACACCGCCACGTCGGTGATGCCGAGCGACGCCACGACGTCGGCCGCCACGGCGACCTGAGGCGCGCCACCGTCCACCACGAGCAGCGCGGGCGCGTAGGCGAAGCCCTTGGGCGAGCGGGTACTCGAGTCGACCAGCGCCTGCACACCCCCGGCCCCGGCCAGCAGGGCCCGCTCGTCGAGCAGGCGCCGGAACCGGCGTGTCAGCACCTCGCGCATCGCGCCCGTGTCGTCGGACTGCACCGTGCGGACCACGAACCGGCGGTACTCGGACTTGCGGGCGAGACCGTCCTCGAAGACCACCATCGACGCGACCGTCTCGCTGCCCTGCAGGTGCGACACGTCGAAACACTCGATGCGGAGCGGAGCCGCCGGCAGAGCGAGAGCCTGGGCGAGCTCCTCGAGGGCCCGGTTCCGTGTGGTCAGGTCGCTGGCCCGCTTGGCCTTGTGCTGCGCCAGGCTCTGGCCGGCGTTCTGGGCCACGGTATCGAGCAGGACCCGCTTCGGACCCCGCCGCGGGACCCGCACCCGCACCCGCCCCCCGCGCAGCTCGCCGAGCAGCTCGCCCAGCACCGGTCCCGAGGCAGGGAGCTCCGGAACGAGCACCTCCGGCGGCACGGCCAGCCGCCGCTCCTCGGCACTGGCTCCGGACGGCACCACGTCGGCGTAGAGCTGAAGCAGGAAGGCCTCGACGAGATCCGGCACGTCGCTGTCGTCGGTGCGGTCGGCGACCCAGCCCCGCTCCCCCGCGACGCGCCCGTCGCGCACATGGAAGACCTGGACACCCACCTCCATGTGCTCGACCGCGAGCGCGACCACGTCGGCGTCGGTTCCGTCGGTCAGCACGATCGCATTGCGCTCCATGGCCCGGCGCAGCGCACCCAGCTGATCGCGCAGCACGGCCGCCCGCTCGAACTCCAGCCCGTCGCTCGCCTGCTGCATACGCGCGGTGAGATCTCTCGTGAGTTCCGTCACCCGCCCCGACATGAACGCCGAGAAGCCCTCGACGATCTCGCGATGGCCCTCGGCCCCGATGCGCCCCACGCAGGGCGCCGAGCACTTGTCGAGGTAGCCGAGCAGGCAGGGACGGCCGCTCGCCCTGGCGGCGTTGAACACCCCCGTCGTGCACGAGCGCATCGGGAACACGGTGAGCAGCGCATCGACGGTTTCGCGGATCGCCCACGCGTGTCCGTAGGGGCCGAAGTAGCGCCAGCCGCGCTTCTTCGCGCCGCGGCCCACGAACACGCGGGGGAACTCGTCCGACCACGTGATCGCGAGCCAGGGGTAGGACTTGTCGTCCCGGTACTTGACGTTGAAGCGCGGATCGTACTTCTTGATCCAGGTGTACTCGAGCTGCAGCGCCTCGAGCTCGTTCTGCACCACGGTCCACTCCACCTTGGCGGCCGTTCGCACCATGGTCTGGGTACGGAAGTGCAGTCCGGCGGGGTCGGCGAAGTAGGACGTCAGGCGCTGACGCAAGGACTTGGCCTTGCCCACGTAGAGCACGACGCCGTGGGCGTCCATGAACCGATAGACGCCCGGACTCTGGGGAATCGCGCCCGCTGCCGGACGATAGGACGCAGGGTCGGCCACGTCGGTCACCCTAACGCGGCGCTCTGACACTGCCCGCGCCGAGGCCCATGGCAGCCCCGACGGCTCTCGACGGGCGGCCGAGGGGTCGGCCGTGCCCGGCAGGAACGCACACGTTGAGCCTTCAACCAGCCGTGTACGCTGCACCCGTGGCCACCGGGGCCAGGGCCGAAAGGAGCTCCCATGACGGACGACCTCACCCGCCGTGGCCTGATCGTCAGTGGCGCCGCCGCCGCAGCGGTGGCGGGTCTGGCTGCCTGTTCCACCCCCACCGCGACGACCACCGCGCCTGCCACGGCAGCCGCGGCGGCGCCGGCGACAAGCCAGGCAGCGGCGTCCGGGACGACGGCCGCCGCGTCGGCGCCGGTCCCAGCGGGTGCGGTGTCGGTGAAGGCGTCGTCGGTGCCCGTCGGCGGCGGGACGATCCTCGAGAACGCCAAGTACGTCGTGACCCAGCCCACCTCGGGGTCCTACATGGCCTTCAACAAGACGTGCACGCATCAGGGCTGCCCGGTCGCGCGCATCGTCGGCACCGAGATCGTCTGCACGTGCCACAACTCGAAGTTCAGCATCGCCGACGGCTCGGTCACCCAGCCTCCGGCCACCAAGCCGCTGAGCCAGGCGACGGTCACGGTGCAGGGCGACACACTCCTGATCACCGGCTGACGCGAGGCCCCCGCCGGGATTAGGTTTCGTACGCCAGACCTCAGCGAACAGGGAGTGCGGATGTCAGACACGGTCAACCTCGTGATCCTCGGCGCCTCCGGCGACCTGACCCACCGACTGCTGCTGCCAGGACTCGGAACCCTCCTCAAGGCGCATCGCGACCTGCGGGTCGCCCTGATCGGCGCCGCCGCCGACGACTGGACCGACGACCATTGGCGTGAGGTGGCGGCCGCAGCCCTCGCCGACGGCGGCTGCGCGGCCGACCGGGTGCAGTCTCTGCTGAAGACGACGCGCTACGTGAAGGTCGACGCGACCTCCGCCGACGACCTGGCCGGTCTCGTGAGCCTGCCGGGGCGAACCGTGCTGTACTTCGCGCTGCCACCGGCCGTCACCATGGCGGCGTGCCGTGCCCTCGCCACCATCGAGCGGCCCGAGGGCCTCTTCCTGGCGATCGAGAAGCCGTTCGGCACGGACGCCGCGTCCGCTCACGACTTCAACCAGCTGCTCGCGCGGGTGGTTCCCGAGGAGCACGTGTTCCGGATCGACCACTACCTGGGCAAGGCGACGGTGCTGAACCTGCTCGGCCTCCGGTTCACCAACCGGATCTTCGAGCCGGTCTGGAACGCGGCCAACGTGGAGCGCATCGAGATCATCACCGACGAGGCGCTCGCTCTGGAGGGGCGGGCCGGCTACTACGACGGCGCGGGTGCCCTGAAGGACATGATCCAGAGTCACCTGCTGCTCGTCATGGCCATGCTCTGCATGGAGGAGCCGGCGCGGATCGACGCGGCCGAGCTTCGTGACCTGCAGCTGCACGTGCTGCGCGCCACTCAGCTCTGGCACGGAGATCCCGTGGCCGCCAGCCGCCGGGCCCGCTACACCGCCGGGGCGATCGGCGACAACGAGGTTCCCAACTACGTCGACGAACCGGGCGTGGATCCGTCGCGCAACACCGAGACGCTCGCCGAGGTCACCTTCGAGATCCGCAACAACCGGTGGGCGGGCGTCCCGATCCGGCTGCGGAGCGGCAAGGCGCTCGGTGACGGACTGCGCTCGATCAGCGTGGTGCTCAGGAATCTGGCCTACCAGCCCGAGGGCTTCCGCAATCCGGCCCCGCAGAACGTGATCTCGATCGGGCTCGCGCCCGAGTACATCCACCTCGGCCTGTCGACCAACGCCGAGGGCGACAAGCTCGACCTGGAGCAGTCCGTCCTGTCCACCGAGCTCGGCGAGAGCGCGATCCGGCCCTACGGTGAGATCCTCGACCACATCCTGCACGGCGATCCCCTGCTCAGCGTGCGGGGCGACATCGCCGAGGAGTGCTGGCGCATCGTCACGCCCGTGCTCGATGCGTGGCGCGACAACCGGGTGCCCATGGACGAGTACCGCGCCGGCTCCACCGGCCCGTCGTGCTGGATGTGACGTCAGCTGCTGCGGGCGGCCCGGCTCGCCGTACGGGCCGGTGCCCGCGTCCCTCGTAGGGGTGGCGGAGGCGGGATCAACGAGGCATCGCCCACCGGGATGTCGGTTCCCTTCAGCACGTCGGCGAGGAACTGTCCGGTGTGCGACCCCGGCGTGGCGGCGACCTGCTCGGGCGTGCCGGCTGCGATCACGAACCCACCTCGCGAACCGCCCTCCGGGCCCAGGTCGATCACCCAGTCGGCGGTTCGGATCACGTCGAGGTTGTGTTCGATCACCACGACCGTGTTGCCCTGGCCCACCAGACGGCCCAGGACTCCGATCAGCTTGCGCACGTCCTCGAAATGCAGGCCGGTCGTCGGCTCGTCGAGGACGTACATGGTGCGTCCTGTGGACCGCTTCTGCAGTTCTGCGGCCAGCTTGACCCGCTGCGCCTCTCCTCCCGACAGCGTGGGTGCGGGCTGGCCCATGCGTACGTAGCCGAGTCCCACTTCGACGAGGGTGACCAGATGCCGGGCGATCGACGGGATCGCCGCGAAGAACTCGGCCGCCTCCTCGATGGGCATGTCGAGCACCTGGGCGATCGTGCGCCTTTTGTAGTGCACCTCGAGCGTCTCGCGGTTGTAGCGGGCGCCGTGGCACACCTCGCACGGCACGTAGACGTCGGGCAGGAAGTTCATCTCGATCTTGATGGTGCCGTCGCCCGCGCAGTTCTCGCAGCGCCCGCCCTTCACGTTGAACGAGAACCGGCCCTGCAGGTAGCCGCGCACCTTGGCCTCGGGGGTCTCGGCGAACAGGGTGCGGATACGGTCGAACACGCCGGTGTAGGTGGCCGCGTTGGAGCGCGGAGTGCGCCCGATCGGCGACTGGTCGACGTGGATGATCTTGTCGATCTCTTCGGCGCCGACGAGCCGCCGGTGTCGTCCCGGCTGGTCACGTGCGTGGTAGAGCCGCTTCGCGAGCGCCGTGTAGAGGATGCCGTTGACGAGCGTGGACTTTCCGGACCCCGACACCCCGGTGACCGCGACGAAACAGCCGAGCGGGAAGTCGACCGTGACGTCCTGCAAGTTGTGCTCGGTGGCTCCGACCACGGTGACGGCGCGACCGGTGGCGGGCCGGCGAACCTGCGGCAGCGGGATGCTGCGACGTCCGGAGAGGTAGGCGCCGGTGATCGAGTCGGGTGCCGTCAGGAGATCGGCGACCGTGCCGGCCACCACCACGTGGCCGCCGTGTTCGCCGGCACCGGGACCGATGTCGACCACCCAGTCGGCCGTGCGGATGGTGTCCTCGTCGTGCTCGACGACGATCAGCGTGTTCCCCATGTCGCGCAGCCGGATGAGCGTGTCGATGAGGCGCCGGTTGTCGCGCTGATGCAGGCCGATGCTCGGCTCGTCGAGCACGTACAGCACGCCGACCAGTCCGGACCCGATCTGGGTCGCCAGGCGGATGCGCTGTGCCTCGCCGCCCGACAGGGTGCCGGCCGGCCGCGACAGGCTGAGGTAGTCGAGACCCACGTCGAGCAGGAACCGGAGCCGCTCGTTGATCTCCTTGACCACGCGCTCGGCGATCTGCGCCTCGCGCTCGGTCAGCTCGAGTCCCAGCAGGAAGGCCGCCGCCTGGTCGATGGACATCGCCGCCACCTCGGCGATGTTGCGCCCCCCGATCGTGACGGACAGCGAGGTGGGCTTCAGCCGTGCTCCCTTGCAGACGGCGCAGGGGATCTCACGCATGAACGACGCGAACCGCTCGCGCAGCGAGTCGGTGTCGGCCTCTGCGTGACGCCGCTTGACGTAGGGGATCGCTCCCTCGTACTTCGCCGTGTAGGTGCGCACCCGGCCGAAGCGGTTGCGGTGACGGACGGCCACCGGATCGCCCTTCCCGAGCAGGATCAGCTCCCGGGCACGGGCCGACAGCTCCCGCCACGGGGTGTCGAGCGAGAAGGCCTCCGCGTCGGCGATGCCCTGCATGAGGTTGAGGAAGTAGCCCGAGACCGACGGGGTCGACCAGACCGAGACCGCGTTCTCGGCGAGGGTGAGGGAGTCGTCCGGCACGATCAGGTCGGGGTCGACCTCCATCGTGGTGCCCAGCCCGGAGCATGCCGGGCAGGCGCCCCACGGCGCGTTGAACGAGAACTGACGGGGCTCCAGCTCCTCGAGTTCGAGCTCGTGTTCGTTGGGACACCCCAGGCGTTCCGAATAGCGCCGCTCCCTGGCCGGCGAGCCGGCGGGCTCGTCGACGAACTCGATGCCGACCACCCCGTTCGCCAGGCGGAGCGAGGTCTCGACCGAGTCGGTGAGCCGCTGCTTCGCGCTGCTCTTCACGGCCAGGCGGTCGACCACCACCTCGATGGAGTGCTTCTTCTGCTTGTCGAGCACCGGCGGCTCCGTCAGGGCGAACTGCTCCCCGTCGACCCGGACCCGGGCGTAGCCCTCGGTGGCGAGCTCGGTGAACAGCTCGACGTACTCCCCCTTGCGGCCCCGGACGACGGGGGCCAGCACCTGGAACCTGGTGCCCTCGGGCAGGGCGAGCAGGCGGTCGACGATCTGCTGGGGCGTCTGACGCGAGACCGGCTCGCCGCAGCGAGGGCAGTGGGGGTGGCCGATGCGCGCGTAGAGGAGGCGGAGGTAGTCGTAGACCTCGGTGATCGTGCCGACGGTCGACCGGGGATTGCGCGACGTGGACTTCTGGTCGATTGACACCGCCGGCGACAGACCCTCGATGAAGTCGACCGCCGGCTTGTCCATCTGGCCGATGAACTGCCGGGCGTAGGCCGACAGCGACTCGACGTAGCGACGCTGGCCCTCGGCGAAGATGGTGTCGAAGGCCAGGGACGACTTGCCCGACCCGGACAGGCCCGTGAAGACGATCAGCGCGTCGCGGGGCAGGTCGAGCGACACGTTGCGCAGATTGTGTTCGCGGGCGCCCCGGACGATCAGACGGTTGGTCACGCGTGCCATCGTAGGGCGGCCCACCGACAGAACCTCAGCGCCGCCGCCCCGCCCGGGGTCCGGCGCATTCGGACGAGGACTCGCGTCGGCCCGCTGCGGCCAATAGGTTGGAGCCATGGAGGTCCCGGACACCGCCGCCGGTGACATCGCCACCGTCCGGCGACGCAAGCTGGCCGCGACCCAGCGGCTGCTGGGCGACACCATCGCCATCTCCGAGGCCGACTGGCGTGCGACGGTCGCCCTCCCCGGCTGGACCCGCGCCCACGTCGCCACCCACATCGCACGCAACGCCGACTCCCTGCGCCGGCAGGCCGAGGCCGTGAAGTCCGGCCGCGCCGCCCCCGACCAGCCCACCGCCCTCGACACGCAACGCGAGCTGGAGAGCGGCGCTCGGCGCTCGCCCCTCGACCTGCAGATCGACCTCGACACCTCGGCGGGACGCCTCAACGTGACGTTGGACTCGCTCTCCGACGACGACTGGCGCTCGGACCGGGCGGACCTCCGGATCCGGATGGCCGACCTGCCCATGGCCCGGCTGAACGAGGTCGTGCTCCATCACATCGATCTCGACTGCGGGTTCGGATTCGGCGACCTCGACCTCACCACGGCCCGCTGGCTCCTGGAGTGGAACGCCCGACGGCTCTCACCCTCCCGGTTCGGACGCACTGCCGTGGAACTGATCTCCGACACCGGCCACCGTGTGCTGACCGGGGCGTCGGATCGGCCGCCGGTCCGGGTGCACGGCACCGAGGCGGCGTTGCTCGGCTGGCTCACCGGCCGGCTCGACCGGCGCTCGGTGGAGGGAGCGGAGCATCTGACGTTGGGGCTCCCGGCGTGACGCTGCCGAACTCGATGTATCCGTTCTTCGGGTCGCTGCGTCGATGGAGCTGTACACCTCAACCACACCAGGAGTCGTCATGAACAAGAACGTCGGGAACATCGACCGCATCATTCGCGCTGCCGCTGCCGTGGCAGCCCTCATCGGGGCGTTCGTCGTCGGCTTCACGACCGCGGGCGGCATCGTCCTCACCATCCTCGCCGTGCTCGCCGCCGCGACGGCTGCGGTCGGCTTCTGCCCGCTCTACCGGCTGCTGGGCATGAGCACCAGCCCCAGGACCTGATGCTGTCGCACGACCAGCTCGTCAGCGCGCTCCCCGGCCTGCGTCGGTACGCGCTGATGCTGGTTCGCCATCCGGACCTCGCCGACGAACTGGTGCAGGAGACGGCACTGAAGGCCCTCGCCAGAGCCGAGACCTTCCGGGGCGAGGCATCGGCGGCCACCTGGCTGCACCGCGTGCTCTACCACGTCTTCCTCGACGAGCGTCGCACTCACGCCGGACGCCTGGAGCCGGTCGAGCTCGTCGACGACGACGTCATGGCCGCCTGGCGAGACGACGCCTACACGGTGGATCCGGCTCAGGTCGTGGCATCGGCGGAGACGCGCGACGAGCTGCTGGAGTCACTCGCCCGGCTGCCCGATGCCTACCGCTCCGCGGTGTTGTTGCACGACGTGGAGGGCCTGACCGCGACCGACGTGGCCGTCGCTCAGGAGATCAGCCTGCCGGCGGCCAAGCAGCGGATCCGGAGGGGCCGCGCCATGCTGGTGACGGCCCTCGACGGGGCGCCGGAGCGGCGCGTGGCGCTCAAGGGGGTCCCGATGCGCTGCTGGGACGCCCGGGAACTCGTCGGCGACTACCTCGACGACGAACTGCCGGACGAGCGGCGGGCCGTGCTGGAGACGCACCTGCTGCGGTGCCCGACCTGCCCCGGGCTCTATTCGTCGCTGGTCGGCGTCCGCGCCGCGCTGGGCGCGCTCCGCGACCGCGACACCGTGGTGCCGGTGCAGCTCGCCGACCGCATCAGGCTTCGGTCCGGCGCCGACGTCACTGGGTGACGGGTCCGCTTCGCTTGGTCTTCGCGAGGCTCGCGACCGTGGTGATCACGAGCGTGCCCAGGATGATGATGAGGGAGAGCCAGATCGGCACCTCGCCGTTGAAGCCCAGCTGCTTGTCGAAGCCGTAGTGATGCATCGCGTGGAGGAACAGCTTGACGCCGATGAACGCCAGCACGAACGACAGCCCCAGCGACAGGTAGACCAGGCGCTTGAGCATGTTGCCCAGCAGGAAGTAGAGCTGCCGCAGGCCCATCAGGGCGAACACGTTGGCGGCGAAGACCAGGTAGGGCTCCTGGGTCAGGCCGTAGATCGCCGGGATGGAGTCGAGCGCGAAGAGCAGGTCGGTGCTGCCGAGCGCCACGATGACCAGGAACATCGGGGTCATGGTGCGCCCGGAGGGGAGCTTCACCGACACCTGGGTGCCGTGGAAGTCGTCGGTGAAACGGAACCTGCGCTTCACCAGACGCAGCACGGGGTTGTCGGTGGCCTCCTCCTCGTCGTCGTGGTTGCGGTAGTCCTTCACCAAGCCGTAGGCCGTCCACAGCAGGAACAGCCCGAAGACGAAGAACACCCAGGCGAACGACGCGATGAGCGCGGCGCCCAGCGCGATGAAGATGCCGCGGAAGACCAGGGCCAGGATGATGCCGACGAGGAGGGCGAACTGCTGCAGGTGCCGGGGCACCTTCATCTTCTCCATGATGATGAGGAAGATGAAGAGGTTGTCGACCGACAGCGAGTACTCGGTGAGCCACCCCGCCAGGAACTCGCCCCCGTACTGCGGGCCCCGAAGGGCCCACACCCCGGCTCCGAAGAGGAGCGCGGCACCGACGAACACGCCGATCGCCGTCGCGCACTCACGAGTGGACGGTTCGTGAGGCCGTCGTCCGATGACGAAGACGTCGACGGCCAGCACGGCCAGCAGGATTACCAACGTGAGGATCCACGCGAGGGGAGTGACGTGCATCAGAGCCTTTCAGGAGTGGCAGGAAACCTGGAGGTCTCTTCCACCGGTGCTTCGTGCCCACCGGCCGCGCACCGACCGCAGGATGCGGTGTGATGACGACGCCACGCCTCGGGAGTACTCCCCTCCGAGGGAGGAGTCTACAGCGCCGGATCGGCTACCTCGTCGCCTCCAGCATCTGGCGGAGCTCCCGCTTCAGCTCGGCGACCTCGTCGCGGATGCGCGCCGCCACCTCGAACTGCAGCTCGCGTGCCGCCGCGTGCATCTGCTCGGTCAGTTCCGTGACCAGGTCGGCAAGCTCGGTGGCAGGCACCGCGGAGAGGGTGCGGGCGTGCTGTGACCCGGGGCGGGCGGCCGGAGCGGCTTGACGACCCCGCCCGCGTGCCGACTTCGAGAGCAGCGAGGCCGTGTCTGCGTCTTCGCGTTGCAGGAGATCGGTGATGTCGGCGATCTTCTTGCGCAGTGGCTGCGGATCGAGACCTCGAGCCGTGTTGTAGGCGACCTGCTTCTCGCGCCGGCGGTTGGTCTCGTCGATCGCCGACTGCATCGACGGGGTGATGCGATCGGCATACATGTGCACCTGACCGGCGACGTTGCGCGCCGCACGCCCGATCGTCTGGATGAGGCTCCGCTCGCTGCGCAGGAACCCTTCCTTGTCGGCGTCGAGAATGGCGACCAGGGAGACCTCGGGCAGGTCGAGCCCCTCGCGCAGCAGGTTGATGCCCACGAGCACGTCGTAGTCGCCCAGCCTCAGCTCGCGCAGCAGTTCGATGCGCCGCAGCGTGTCGACCTCGGAGTGCAGGTAGCGGGTGCGGACGCCGTTGCCCAGGAGATAGTCGGTCAGGTCCTCGGCCATCTTCTTCGTCAACGTGGTGACGAGGACCCGCTCGTCGCGGTCGGTCCGGGTACGGATCTCGCCCATCAGGTCGTCGATCTGGCCTCGGGTGGGTTTCACCACGATCTCGGGGTCGACGAGCCCGGTGGGCCTGATCAGCTGCTCGACGAACCCGTCGGACTTCGCCAGCTCGTAGGGACCGGGCGTGGCCGAGAGGTAGACCGTCTGGCCGATGCGGTCGACGAACTCCTCCCACCGCAACGGCCGGTTGTCCATCGCGCTCGGCAGGCGGAACCCGTGCTCCACCAGCGTGCGCTTGCGCGACATGTCTCCTTCGTACATGCCGCCGATCTGCGGCACCGTGACGTGGGACTCGTCGACGACGAGCAGGAAGTCGCTCGGGAAGTAGTCGAGCAGACAGTTGGGCGGGCTGCCGGCAGAGCGGCCGTCGATGTGGCGCGAGTAGTTCTCGATCCCCGCGCAACTGCCGATCTGGCGCATCATCTCGAGGTCGTAGGTCGTGCGCATGCGGAGCCGTTGCGCCTCGAGGAGCCGCTGGTCCGCCTCCAGGTCGACGAGCCGGTGCTCGAGTTCGGACTCGATGGTGGCGATGGCGCGTTCCATGCGCTGCGCTCCGGCCGTGTAATGCGTCGCCGGGAAGATGAACATCTCCTGGTCGGCGCTCACCACTTCGCCGGTGAGCGGGTTGAGCGTGGAGAGCGCCTCGATCTCGTCGCCGAAGAACTCCACCCGCCAGGCCAGCTCCTCGTACATCGGAAAGACCTCGACCGTGTCGCCCCGCACGCGGAAGGTCCCCCGCGTGGCGGCGACGTCGTTGCGCACGTACTGGATGTCGACGAGTCGCCGAAGGAGGGCGTCGCGGCCGTGCTCCACCCCGACTCGCAGCCGCACCGCGCGGTCGACGTATTCCTCGGGGGTACCGAGCCCGTAGATGGCCGAGACCGTGGCCACGACGATGACGTCCCGCCTGGTGAGGAGCGAGTAGGTGGCCTTGTGGCGCAGCCGCTCCACCTCTTCGTTGAGCGACGAGTCCTTCTCGATGTAGGTGTCGGTCTGAGGCACGTAGGCCTCGGGCTGGTAGTAGTCGTAGTAGGAGACGAAGTACTCCACCGCGTTCTGCGGGAAGAACTGGCGAAGCTCGTTGGCGAACTGGGCCGCGAGGGTCTTGTTCGGCTGCATGACGAGCATGGGACGCTGCAGTCGCTCGGCCAGCCAGGCGATCGTGGCCGTCTTGCCCGTGCCCGTCGCGCCCAGCAGCACCACGTCGTTCTCCCCCGCCCGGAGCCGGCGTTCGAGATCGTCGATCGCGGCGGGCTGATCGCCTGCCGGCTCGAAGTCCGCGTGCACCTTGAACGGTGCGACGCGACGCTGGACCGACTCGACTGGACGCATGCCACGCAGCGTACGACGCCGCTCCGACAGTTCTCGACCGGTGGTGGTCCACCTGCACCCGGACGAGGCGGCGGACCGGCGGGGCGGTCGGTGACGACCGCCCCGCCGGGGGCGGGAGCTACTTCTTCAGCTGCGCGGCCAACAGCGACGACACCATCGCGGTGTAGTCGGCGTTGTAGGTCGCCACGTCCTCGGCGGCAGGCCACACGAGGGTGCCGACGAACGCCACTCCGTCGGCGGTCCGGATCGACGCCACGGCGCCGAACCCGAGGGTGGACGAACCGTTGGCACCGGTGGCGGTGCCGACCTGCAGCCCCTTCGCGACCGAGAGGGACGGGTCGACGTCAACGGTGCTGGTGGTGCCCTTCTTGACGTTCGTCAGCTGCTTGGCCTGCGACGCGAGGTAGCTGTCGACCAGCTGGGTCCCCGTGGTGCCGGGGGCTGTCTTGCCCGTCTCGGTCATGAAGAAGGCGCCTCCCTTGCCGAGCACCAGGAAGTCGGCCTCCTGCTTCACGACGGTCCAGCCCTCGCGCGGCGTCACCGCCAGTCCCTGTCCGACCGTGATGGCGGCTCCGGCCGGGGTGGGCGCTGCTGTGGTGGTCGTGCCTCCGGCCGTGGCCGAGGCGCTGGGTTTCACCGTGGTCGCCGTCGAGCTCGTGGTCGGTCGCACGGTGGTGGCCGGGGTGGGCATGTTCACCGTCGGGGTGGGCACGGCACCGCCCGGATCCTGCAGCGGCTTGTTGCGGTTGGACACGACCGCGATCAGTCCCGCCACGAGGCCGAGCACCACCAACGCCCCGACGACGATGCCGATGATCTTGGCGCTGGACCCGCCCTTGGGCGGTGGCGGGGCTGCCGGACGGAAGCCCCCCGGTGCGCCCTGCTGCGGGAAGCCCTGCTGCGGGAAGCCCTGCTGCGGGAAGCCCTGCTGCGGCATCCCGGCCTGGGGCATCGCCGTCTGGGGGCGGTAGGCGCCTTGTTGCGGATAGGCGCCCTGCGGCGGGTACCCGCCCTGGTTCGGACCCTGCTGGGGTGGGTAGGGACCCTGCTGGCCGTAGCCGCCCTGGGGGGGATAGCCGCCCTGCGGCGGACCGCCCCATCCTCCTTGCTGGCTCACTGGTCGCCCCCTTCGGATGTCGACGTGGCAGGCACCGCGTCGGCCTGCGCCCTGGGCAGGTGGCCGCCGACCCGCACGGACGTGCCGCACGCGGTGCAGAAGGCGGCAGCGGGCATGAGGGGCAGCTCACAACGCGGGCAGAACTGCAGCACGCCGTCGGGCCCGACACCGCTGTTGCGTGCCTGGTGCTCGAGTGCGGCCTCCATCAGCCCCGCATGGAGCACGGTGCGCACCCTGATGATGAGGAAGGCCAGGATCGCCAGTCCGTAGGCGATGCTCAACACGAGGCCCACCGTCGGGTCGGGGACGAACCCCAGCAGGTAGGTGCCGGAGTAGTAGAGGACCGCCGCCAGCACCGCCTCACCGAGGCCTCGGAAGTAGCGCGCGGTGAAGCCGTCGTAGCCGTCACCCAGTCCGGAGAACTCCGCACAGGCGATGCCCGTCGCGGTGCCCAGCACCAAGGGCTTGACGAAGCCCTCCAGCACCAGCAACGACAGCATGGTGGCGCCATCGGTCGACGACGCCATGCCGCCCGTGATGAGCGGCCAGTGCTTGACCAGAGTGTCGGCGGTGGCGTAGCCGACCCCGGAGATCACCCCGAACGTCAGTCCGTCCATGAGGTCGTCGAACTTGGGCCGGCTGGCGAGCCAGAGCGGACCGATCTGTCGGATGGCCTCGCCGACGATCGGAGCGAGCAGTCCCGACACCACGAAACCCATCACGGTGGGGGCGGACGGGGCGCGGTCGGCGAGCACTCCCCCGGCCAGGAACGGCGCCGGACGGAGCCCCAGCCACACGACGGTCCAGACGGCCGCGAGGGCCGCCGTCAACAGAAGCGCGGCACCGGTGACCGAGATGGGCTCGTCTTCCCACAGATTGACGTCGTAGAGATAGACGATGTACACCACGGGCACCGCGAAGGCCGCGAGGGCGACGGCGATCGGAACGGCCCCGACGATGGCGGTGACCGCCACCAGTGCGAGGGCGATCTCCAGAGCGAGCCGATAGGTCTGAGGCCGGGTCGCCGCGCCGCGCGGCATGATCGTCGACATCAGGGCGAACGACGTCACCGGCTCGTCGGGCTTGAGGGCGAAGGATGTGCGGCGGTCTGCGTCGGATGATCGCTGGTCCTGTCCACAGCTGTGGCAGAAGTGCGCGACATCCGGCAGCCCCGTGTGGCAGCGCGGACACTCCACGACTTGACCTCCCGTAGGTTGGCGCAGGGCTGAGGTGCCCAGCGGCTCCTACTCTGGCGGACACAGGTGCCAACTCAGGTAGCCACACGGGAAGAACCGGCCGTCACCTCACCCCTCTGGTGCCGACGAGCCTGGCCCAGGCCCGGTCGACGGCCCGCTCGAGATCCTCCCGCGTGCCGGTGTTGTCGATCACCACATGCGCCGCGGCGAGCCTGGTGGCGCGCGGCACCTGGGCGGCGAGCCGCGCTCGGGCAGCGCTCTCGTCGAGCCCGTTACGGGCCATCAGCCGGGCCACCTGCACCGTTTCGGGCACGTCGACCACGACGACCGCGTCGAACCAGCCCGTCTGGCCGGTCTCCACCAGCAGCGGGATGACGTGGACCACGGCCGACCCGTCCGGTGCCTCGGCCTCCCGCTCGGCGGCACGGCGACGCACGGCGGGATGGATGATGCCTTCGAGGACTCGGCGGGCCGAGGCGTCGGCGAAGACGAGCGCCCCGAGCTTCGCCCGGTCCACATGCCCGTCGGGGGTCAGGATGCCCGAGCCGAAGTGCGCCACCAGGGCGGCCAACGCGGGCTCCCCCGGTTCGACCACCTCGCGGGCCAGGAGATCGGCGTCGATGACGTAGGCGCCCAGCTCCCGTAGGCGGTCCGAGACGGCTGTCTTGCCGGAGGCGATGCCGCCGGTCAGCCCGACGCGAACGAGAGGGCCACCGCTCGTGCGATGGCCCTCCCCCGATGTCCCCGTGCTCAGGCGTTGCCGCCCTTCAGCTTGTCGCGCAGGGCCTGCAGCGCCTCGTCGGACGCGAGCGAGCCCTCGGCGGCCACCGTCGCGCCGGCCGAGAACGACGTTGCCGTGTTGTTGGCAGCGGCAGCCGTGGTCTCGGCCTGCTCGGCCTCCTCCGCCTGCTTCTTGTGGGCCTCCCAGCGGGCATGGGCCTCGGCGTACTGCAGCTCCCAGGCACGCTGCTGCTCCTCGTAGCCCGGCTTCCACTCGTTGGTCTCCGGATCGAAGCCCTCGGGGTAGATGTAGTTGCCGCTCTCGTCGTAGCTGGCGGTCATGCCGTACAGCGCCGGATCGAAGTCGTCGGCGGCGATGTCGATGCCCTCGTTCGCCTGCTTCAGCGAGAGCGAGATGCGGCGACGCTCGAGATCGATGTCGATGATCTTGACCATGACCTCGTCGTTGACCGTGACGACCTGCTCGGGGATCTCGACGTGACGCTCCGCGAGCTCCGACACGTGCACCAGGCCCTCGATGCCCTCCTCGACCCGCACGAACGCGCCGAACGGCACCAGCTTGGTGACCTTGCCGGGCACGATCTGGCCGATCTGGTGGGTGCGAGCGAAGGTCTGCCAGGGATCCTCCTGGGTCGCCTTGAGCGACAGCGACACGCGCTCGCGGTCGAGATCGACGTCGAGCACCTCGACGGTGACGTCCTGGCCCACCTCGACCACCTCGGACGGATGATCGATGTGCTTCCACGACAGCTCCGACACGTGCACGAGACCGTCCACGCCCCCGAGGTCGACGAACGCACCGAAGTTGACGATGCTGGACACGACGCCCTTGCGGATCTGGCCCTTCTGCAGCTGGGTCAGGAAGTTCTGGCGAACCTCGGACTGGGTCTGCTCGAGCCATGCCCGACGCGACAGCACCACGTTGTTGCGGTTCTTGTCGAGCTCGATGATCTTCGCCTCGAGCTCCTGGCCCACGTAGGGCTGGAGGTCACGGACGCGGCGCATCTCCACCAGCGACGCGGGCAGGAAGCCGCGCAGGCCGATGTCGACGATGAGGCCACCCTTGACGACCTCGATGACGCGGCCGACGACCACTCCGTCGGACTCCTTGACCTTCTCGATCGTGCCCCAGGCACGCTCGTACTGAGCGCGCTTCTTGGACAGGATCAGGCGGCCCTCCTTGTCCTCCTTCTGCTGGACCAGAGCCTCGATCTCGTCGCCGACCTTGACCACGTCGAACGGGTCGACATCGTGCTTGATCGAGAGCTCTTTGGAGGGGATGACACCTTCGGTCTTGTAGCCGATGTCGAGCAGGACCTCGTCCCGGTCGATCTTGACGACGGTGCCGGTGACGATGTCACCGTCGTTGAAGTACTTGATGGTGGCGTCGATGGCTGCGAGGAAAGCCTCGGCCGAACCGAAGTCGTCGATTGCGACGCTCGTGACCTCAAGAGAGGACGTCATGTAGTAGGGCTCCGATGATGGTGTGTGCGTGCACTGCGACCCCCGCAAGAGCCAATCCCGAGAGCCGACACCTACGGACACACGACCTACTCCATGCCGAAGCCGCGCAGGTCACAACGCCGGGTCAGACTACCCGTCGTGCGATCAGCCGGTCAATCCGGGCGCCCTGGGCGGCACCGAGGCCGCAGCCGGCGTCTCGCGGGCCGAGGCTCAGTGCGCGGCCGCGTGCCACGAGGGTCCGATGCCGACCGACACGTCGAGCGGGACGTCGAGGTCGACCGCATGGCCCATGCGGTCGCGGACCAGCGCGGTGAGCTGCGCCGCCTCGCCCGGGGCGACCTCGAAGACGAGTTCGTCGTGCACCTGCAACACCATCCGCGAACGCAGGCCCTCCCGCGCGATCCCCGATTCGACGTCGAGCATCGCCACCTTGATGATGTCGGCCGCCGATCCCTGGATCGGCGCGTTGAGGGCCATGCGCTCGGCCATCTCGCGGCGCTGCCGGTTCGAGGAGCCGAGGTCGGGCAGATAGCGCCGGCGGCCCAGGATCGTCTCGGTGTAGCCCGACTTCCGGGCCAGCTGGACGATGCCGTGCAGGTAGTCGCGCACGCCGCCGAACTGTTCGAAGTACTCGTCCATCAGCACCCTGGCCTCGGACGACTCGATCGACAGCTGCTGCGAGAGCCCGAAGGCGCTGAGTCCGTAGGCCAGGCCGTAGTTCATCGCCTTGATGCGGGCGCGCTGGGTGATGGAAACCTCGTCGGCCGCCACTCCGAACACGCGCGAAGCCATGACCGTGTGGAAGTCGCGGCCCGACCTGAACGCCTCGATGAGGCCGGCGTCGCCGGACGCGTGGGCCATGATGCGCATCTCGATCTGGCTGTAGTCGGCCGTCAGCAGCGACTCGTAGCCCTGGCCGACGACGAAGGCCTCGCGGATGCGCCGCCCGGCTTCGGTGCGCACCGGGATGTTCTGCAGGTTGGGATCCGTCGACGAGAGCCGTCCGGTGGCGGCGATCGTCTGGACGAACGTGGTGTGGATGCGCCCGTCGGCCGCGACCGCCGCTCGCAGGCCGTCGACGGTCTGCCGCAGCCGGATGGCGTCGCGATGCTCGAGGAGGTGGGCCACGAACGGGTGCTCGGTGCGGACGAAGAGCGACTGCAGCGAATCGGCGTCGGTGGTGTAGCCGGACTTGAGCTTGCGGGTCTTGGGCATCTGGAGCTCGTCGAAGAGCACGACCTGAAGCTGCTTGGGCGAGCCCAGGTTGATCTGCTTGCCGATCACTCCGTAGGCAGCCTGCTCGGCCGAGCCGACCCGCCGGTCGAAGCCGTCGCGGAGCTCGTCGAGCAGGGTCTCGTCGACGGCGATGCCCGTGCGTTCCATGGACGCGAGCGTGCGCAGGAGGGGCAGCTCGACGTCGCGGAGCAGCTGGGCGCCGCCCCGTTCGGCCAGTTCGTGGGCGAGCGCTCCGGCCAGGTCGATGACGGCCCGGGCGCGGATCATGCCGGCCTCGCTCGAGACCGACGCGCCGGAGTCGTCGTCTCCGACGTCGCCGAAGTCGAGAGTGTCCTGCGCGTCGCCGGGCGCGCCCGCGTCGCCACCGGAGGTCTCGACCCGCAACTCGCGTTTGAGGTGGCGCAGGCTCAGATCGGCGAGGTCGAAGGTGCGCTGGTCGGGGCGCAGCAGGTAGGCGGCGACCTGCGTGTCGGAGGCCACGCCCCGCAGCTCCCAGCCGCGGTCCCACATGGCCAGCATGGGTCCCTTGGCGTCGTGCAGCGCCTTGAGGCGGGACGGGTCGGCGAGCCAGGCGGCGAGGGCCGCGTCGTCGTCGGGACGCAGGTCGGCGACATCCACCCAGGCGGCGGCACCGTCCGAGGCAGCCAGCGCGAGCGCCGTGAGGTCGCCTGAGCCCGAGCCCCAGCGGCCCACGGCGTCGAGACCCGTCAGTTCACCTTCGCCGTGGTCACGGAGCCAGCGGGCCAGCCCGCCCGGCGCCACCACCTCACCCGCGAGCTCGAAGCCTCCCTCGGAGCTCAGGTCGTCGCTCTGGGGCAGGGTCTCGAAGAGGCGGTCTCGCAGCACCCGGAACTCGATGGAGTCGAACAGGGTGTGCACCGCCTCGCGGTCCCAGGGCCGGCGCAGCGTGTCCCCGACGCCGATCGGCAGCTCCAGGTCGCGCACCAGCGCGTTGACCCGGCGATTGCGCACCACGTCGGACAGTCGCTCCCGGAAGGACTCCCCCGCCTTGCCAGGCACCTCGGCGGCGCGCCTGACCAGGTTCTCGAGGCCGTCGTAGGTCGTCAGCCATTTGGCGGCCGTCTTGGGGCCGACCCCGGGCACACCGGGGAGATTGTCGCTGGACTCCCCGACCAGAGCAGCCAGCTCGGGGTAGCGGTCGGGGGTCACGAAGTACTTCTCCTCGACCGCTTCGGGCGTCATGCGAGCCAGGTCGGACACCCCGCGCCGGGGGTAGAGAACCGTGACCTCGGCCGAGACGAGCTGCAGGGCGTCGCGATCTCCGGTACAGATGAGAACGTCGAGACCCTGCGCCGGCGCCACGGTGGCCAGCGTGCCGATGATGTCGTCGGCCTCGTAGCCGTCGAGTTCGACGTGGGTGACGCGCAGCGCGTCGAGCACTTCCTTGATCAACGCCACCTGGCCGGTGAACTCGGGGGGCGACGTGCTGCGGTTCCCCTTGTAGTCGGGGTAGACCTCGGTACGGAAGGTGGTGCGCGACACGTCGAAGGCGACGACCACGTGGGTGGGCTGCTCGTCGCGGAGCACGTTGATCAGCATCGCGGTGAAACCGTAGACCGCGTTGGTGTGCTGGCCCGTGGACGTGGAGAAGTTCTCGACGGGGAGGGCGAAGAAGGCGCGGTAGGCGATCGAGTGGCCGTCGATGAGCAGCAGCTTCCCGCGCGTGGGCGGTGGGGGTGTCGCGATCGTCACAGAAGGGACACTACGACACCCGTCCGACAGTCTCCGGCGCGAGCGCGTGCCAGAGTGGCCCCATGAGCCATCACCGCGCCGAACCCGCCGGCGGGACCGCCTCCGCCACGCGTCGTGCTGCCCTGCCCGACTGGATCGCCGACGTGCACAGCCCGCTCGACGTCAGACTCGGCATCGAGTTGCTCGAGGTCAGCGCCGACGGGGCGGTCGGGCGGATGCCCGTCGCCGGCAACACCCAGCCGGCCGGACTGCTGCACGGCGGGGCGTCGTGTGCCCTCGCCGAGTCGCTCGGCTCGCTCGCTGCACTGGCCTACGGCCGCGAGAGCGACCGCGTGCCGGTGGGAGTCGACATCAACGCCACCCACCACCGCCCCGTCCGCAGCGGCTGGGTGACGGGAACGGCCACGGCACTGCACCGCGCGCGGTCGTTGGTGACCTACGAGGTGGTGATCACCGACGACCAGGGTCACCGAACGTGCACCGCACGCATCACCTGCGCCCTGATCAAGCCGAAGCAGTCCTGACGGGCGATGAGGAACGTCCGAGACGACCGCGAGGAGCCGATCAGCTCCGCTTGGACGGCTTCTTGTGCGACACCACGGCCTCGGCGACCTCGCGCATCGACTTGCGCAGGTCCATCGCCGTCTTCTGGATCCAGCGGAAGGCCTCTGCCTCGGTCATGCCGCCCTCCTGGAGCAGCCCTTTCGCCTGGTCGACCGCCTTGCGCGTCGCGAGCCGGTCCTCGAGGTCGCTGACCTCGGCCTCGACGCTGAGCAGCTGGTCGAACCGCGCGATCGCGAGCTCGATGGCCGGCACCACGTCGGAGGCGTCGAACGGCTTCACGACATAGGCCATGGCGCCCGCGGCCGCGGCGCGCTCCACCAGGTCGCGCTGCGAGAACGCCGTCAGCATGACGACGGGCGCGATGCGCTCCTCGGTGATCTGCTCGGCCGCGGTGATGCCGTCGACCTTGGGCATCTTGACGTCCATCACGACGACATCGGGGTCGAGGGTGCGTGCCAGCGCCACGGCCTCCTCGCCGTCGGCGGCCTGGCCCACCACGTCGTAGCCCTGCTCGGTCAGGAGTTCGACCAGGTCGAGCCGGATCAGGGCCTCGTCCTCGGCGACGACGACCTTCGGGCGAGGGGTGGTTCGGCCGTCGCTGCTTGCCATCTCAGTCACGGCTGGCATTCTTCCACTCCGTGACCCGTCGTGCCATTCGGAGGCATGGCGCGGCGGTCCGTGCCACAATGAACGGGCCCCCGGCCCGGGTGGCGGAATGGCATACGCGGACGGCTCAAACCCGTCTGTCCGAAAGGACTTAGGGGTTCGACTCCCCTCCCGGGCACCGAGCCGCCGGCGCCAGGTCAGAGACTCTGCTGATACCGATGCACGTGGAGGGTGTTGGTCTTCCCGATGATGCCCATCGGAGAGCCGTAGACGACGACCATGCGATCGCCGCGGTTGACGATCCCGGCCTCGCGGCAGATGCGATCCACCTCGTCGAGCATGTCCTGCGGGTCGGTGTGCTCCGAGGTGGTGAACGTCGTGACTCCCCAGGCCAGGGCCATCACGTGCCGCGTCTGGTCGGACGGGGTGAAGCAGAGCACCGGGATCTCGGCCCGGAGGCGCGAGAGCCGCCGAGCCGTGTCGCCCGACTTCGAGAACGCCACCAGATAGCGTGCGCCGAGTCGGCCCGCCACCTCGGACGCCGCCATCGCGATGACGCCCCCGGTGGTGTGCGGGTCCCAGACGATCTCGGCGATGGACGAGAAGCCGCGCTCCTCGACTGCCGAGATGATGCGTGCCATGACCTGGACCGCCTCCAGAGCGTAGGCGCCGACGCTCGTCTCGCCCGACAGCATGACGGCGTCGGTGCCGTCGAGGATGGCGTTGGCCACGTCGGAGGCCTCGGCTCGCGTGGGTCGCGGCGCCGAGATCATCGACTCCAGCATCTGGGTGGCGACGATGACCGGCTTGGCCCACTTCCTCGCCGCGCGGATGATCTGCTTCTGCGCGAGGGGGACGTCCTCCAGCGGCAGTTCCACGCCGAGGTCGCCGCGCGCCACCATGAAGGCGTCGAAGGCATCGATGATGTCGTCGAGGTTGGCGATGGCCTGCGGCTTCTCGATCTTCGCGATGACCGGGACCCGATGACCCTCCTCGTCCATCACCTTGTGGACGGAGATGATGTCGCGCGCGCTCCGTACGAACGACAGCGCCACCATGTCGACGCCGTTGCGCAGGGCCCACCGGAGGTCTTCGGTGTCCTTCTCGCTCAACGCCGGCACGCTCACGGCGACGCCGGGAAGGTTGATGCCCTTGTTGTTGCTCACGGGGCCGCCCACGACGACCTCGCACACGACGTCGGTCTCGGTCACCTCGGTGGCCCGGAGCTCGATGCGGCCGTCGTCGATCAGGATGGCGTCACCGGGACTGACGTCGCCCGGGAGCCCCTTGAAGGTGGTGGAGCAGCGCTCGGCGTCACCGAGGATGTCGTCGACCGTGATGGTGAACGTGTCACCGTTCGCCAGTGTCACGGGACCGTCGGCGAAGCGTCCGAGACGGATCTTGGGCCCCTGCAGATCGGCGAACACCGCCACCGTTCTGCCGGTCACCCTCGCCGCTTCCCTGACCTCCTGCAGCCGTGCCAGATGATCGGGGTAGTCGCCGTGACTCATGTTGAGTCGCGCGACGTCCATTCCGGCCTCGACGAGTCTTGCCATCCGCTCGGGCCCGGATGTCGCCGGCCCGAGCGTGCACACGATCTTGGCTCTCCGCACGGCACCGACCCTACCGGTCACCAGCCTCGCACGAGGTCGAGTGCGCGAAGCAGATCGTCGGGCGGCGTCGAGACGAAGTGCACCTCGTCGCCCGTGCCGGGATGCAGGAAGGACAGCTCCGTGGCGTGGAGCCACTGCCGGTCGAGCCCGAGCCGGGCGGCGAGGACGGGGTCGCCGCCGTACAGCGGGTCGCCGACGCACGGGTGCCGGACCGCGGCCATGTGGACGCGGATCTGGTGGGTACGGCCGGTCTCGAGGTGGATCTGCAGCAGGGACGCCGCCGTGTGCGCCTCGAGGGTCTCGTAGTGGGTGACGCTGTGGCGACCGCCCTCGACCACGGCCATCTTCCAGTCGTGGCCACGGTGACGCCCGATCGGGGCGTCGATCGTGCCGACCAGGGGGTCCGGAAGTCCCTGCACGAGCGCCTGGTAGACCTTGTGGACCTCGCGGGCGCGGAACGCCCGCTTGAGCACCGTGTAGGCGTACTCGCTCTTGGCCACCACCATCAACCCCGAGGTGCCGACGTCCAGCCGCTGCACGACGCCCTGCCGTTCGGCCGCGCCCGAGGTGGAGATGCGGAACCCCGCCGCCGCCAGGTGCTCCACCACGCTCGGTCCGTCCCAGCCGAGGCTGGGGTGGGCGGCCACCCCGGGGGGCTTGTCGACCACGACCAGGTCGGGGTCGTCATGGACGATCCTCACCCCCGACACCATCGTCGGAACCACCTGGACGGAGCGTTCGGCGGGGATCTCGATCTCGAGCATCGCCCCGGAGCTGACCCGGTCGGACTTGCCTGCCGGGCGGCCGTCGAGCCTGATCCCGCCTTCGCCGGCGATCTGTTCGACCCGTGACCGGGACAGCCCGGTGATCCGTGCGGCCGCGGCGTCGAGCCGCTCCCCGTCGAGCCCGTCCGGGACGAGGTAGATGCTCACGCGGACCGACCCGGCTCGGAACCGGCTGCGCCGGGCTCCCGCGACGGCCCGGAACCAGCCCCCTGACGGCGCTTGCCGTCGAAGTCGCGGCTACCGACGAACGACGACACGATGATCAGCGCCGCCGCGGTGGTGAGACAGGCGTCGGCGACATTGAAGATCGCGAAGGAGGGCAGCTGGACGAAGTCGACCACGTGACCTCGCAGGAACCCCGGTTCGCGGATGAGCCGGTCGATGAAGTTGCCGGTGATCCCGGCGAGCAGCAGCCCGGTCATGACCGCCCATGACAGCACTCTGACGCGCGGGACCAGCAAGACCAGGACGACCTGGATCGCGACGGCGGCGAGCGCGGTGAACACCAGGGTGAAGTCGTCGCCACCGAGGCTGAACGCCGCTCCCGGGTTGCGGATCAGCCGCAGCGTGACGAAACCTCCGAGGAACACGGGGGGGTTGAGGGGGTCGAGGTGCGCGACGGCGAGGTACTTCGTCCACTGGTCGAGCAGTACCCCCACCACGGCCACCACCGCGATGACGACGCGCGCGGACGCCGCCCTGATCACCGGAGAGGTCCCGGGGTGCGAAGGCCGTTCCTCCTCAGCGCCGTTCCTCACGCTGCTTGCACGCGACGCACATGGTGGCGCGGGGGAACACCTGGAGCCGAGCCTTGCCGATCGGCTGGCCGCACGCCTCGCACGTGCCGTAGTGGCCCTCGTCGAAGAGGCGGAGCGCCAGCTGGGACTGGTCGAGCATCTCGCGAGCGTTCTGGGCGAGCGACATCTCCTGGTCGCGCTCGAAGTTGCTGGACCCGACGTCGGCCGGGTCACGCCCGGCGCCGTCCGAGCCTTCCCGCAGGAGCTCTTCGAGTTCGGCCTGGGCGATCCTGATGGCCCGCTCCATGCGGGCGACCTCGGCGACGAGCTCCTCGCGTACCTCGGCCAGTTCGGCGGCCGTCCACGGGTCCTCACCGGGCAGCACCGGGATGGACGAGGCGTCGGGCTCGACCGCGGCTACCGCCGGATCGGTGCCGGACTTCCTGGCGGTGGGCATCTGGCAACTCCTGTGTGATTGGGATGTGGGGAGCACCATACACCGCGAGGGCGAGCACGCGGCCGCGGCCCGGACCAAGGGTGGTCCGGGCCGCGTACGGGTTCTCGTGCTCAGCCTTGTTCGTGCAACAGCGCGTCGAGGCGAGGAGTGGCCGACGTGCTGTGCTCGCCGTCACCCGACAGGAGGGCGGGCTTCTCTCCGGGCTGGAAGGTCTGGCCCTCCAGATCGGCCACCTGCCGCCTGAGGTAGTCGGTCAGGCTGCTGCGGAAGCTGCCCTCGTACTCGTTGAGGTGGGTGACCTTGGCGGACAGGTCGTCGCGCTCGGCCTCGAGGGCTGCGAACAGCTCGGTACGACGCTGCGCGGCGTCCCGATCGACGGCGTCGGCGCGGGACTGGGCGTCCTGGGTCACACGCTCGGCGTTGACCCGTGCCTCGGACTCCACGCGATCGGCCTTCGTGCGGGCGTCGGTGGTGAGTTCGTGCGCCCTCTGGGCGGCCTCGTCGAGCCGGCGCTGGGCCTCGGTCTGCGACTCCTCCGCGAGACGCGCCGCAGCGGCCTGGGACTCCTCGGTGAGCCGCGCCGCTTCGGCGTCGGCGGACTCGGTGACCTGCCGGGCGTGGGCCTGGGCCTCGTCGGTCATGCGCTCGGCTGCGGCCCGAGCCTCAGCCAGGCGCTTGTCGGCGTCGGCCTGAGCCTCGGTCACCAGTGCCTCCGCCTGCTCCGTGGCCAGCTGCACCAGACGGACGACCGCCGAGCTCGCCTCGCTGCTCGAGGTGACGCGGATCGGCAGAGCGGCCCGCTCGGCATCGGCGAGCGGCCGGTTCATGAGCTCGTCGAGCTGCGCGCGCAGCCGCTCGTTCTCCTGGGCGATCCCGTCGGCCTCGGCGGCCCTGCCCGCGTGGGTGTCGACCAGCTGCCGGAGGTGCTGGTTCTCCTGCAGCACTCCCTCGTCGACTCCCTGGTTGGCACGCGCCTCGTCGAGCTCGTGACGGAGCCGCTGGTTCTCCTGCTGGAGCCCTCCGACGGCCGCGGCCTCCTGCCCGAGTCGGTCGACCTCGTGGCGCAGCTGCTGGTTCTCCTGCTGCAGGGCCGCGAGCTCGTCGGCGGCACGGCCCAGCCGGTCGACCTCGCCCCGGAGCCGCTCCACCTCGTCGTGGTTCTCGGGCATGGCGCCACCGGCCTGAGCCGCGTCGACCTGACGGCGAAGATGGTCGTTCTGCTCCGTGAGCTGGATCAGCGTCGCCTCGACCTTGTCGACGAAGATGTCCACATCGGTCACTTCGTAGCCGTTTCGGCGGGACATGTGGAACCGGGTCTTGCGGACCTCGTCCAGGGTCATCGTCATGGTTCTGTGCACCTCGGAGAGCGTTCGGGGGATCGGGTCACCCTGGGCGGGCAACCGGTGGCACGGGCACACGACCCGGTCATCGGCGTTGTCAGGCTACTGCTTCGACCCGTTCGGTACCAATGTTTGGCGACGTCCGGGTGATCGAGGTCCGGCCGGGCAGTGGAGCACCCGCACGATGGGCCTCGTCGCGCTCACGTCCGGGACGCCGACGCCTCGGAGCGGGCTCCGACCGCGAGGTCGTCCCGCGTGCGTCAGCTCTGGTTGTAGAAGGCGCCCGCGATGCGTTCCTTGTCCTCCGCCGTCACGGTGACGTTCTGCGGGGAGAGCAGGAAGACCTTGCTGGTCACGCGCTCGAAGGTGCCGCGCAGACCGAAGATCAGGCCCGCGGCGAAGTCGACCAGGCGCTTGGCGTCGCCGTCGTCCATGTCGGTCAGGTTCATGATCACCGGCAGCCCGTCGCGGAAGTGCTCGCCGATCGTGCGGGCCTCGTTGAACGTGCGCGGGTTGACCTTGACGATGCGGGCCAGGTCGGCGGTGCGCGGGGTGATCGCCGCGGCCGGCTGACGGCGCTGGTCGATGGGCGTCACCGTGGCGGACGGCCGGTCGTCGGGGTCGTCGGCGATCTCGGCCCTGACCACGTCGGTCTGCTCGAGATCGGGCCGGTCGTCGTAGTCGTACCGGTTGTCGGTGACGAAGCCGAGCCAGGCAGCGCCACGCTTGAGCAAGTCGGCCATGGTGGTCCCCTCTGAGGTCGCGTACGGGTCGTAGGCTAACGCCCGCGGCGCGCGGAGCCGCGGCGACACGCGGTCGCTCAGGAGAGCCAGCAGATCCCGGCGAGCCGCCCGGCAGCGTCGCCGTCGCGACGGTGGGAGTGAAGGTCCGGCGACTCCCTGGTGCAGGCGCCCGCAGCCACGACGCGGCAGTCGAGCCGCTCGAGCACCGCGGTCGCGCCGGCCGGGAGATCGAGGGCGGGCGTCCCCCACGACGACACCGCCCAGGTCTCGGGGACGGCGGCCGCCACCTCGGCTCGCATCGGCTCGGGAACCTCGTAGCAGCTGCCACAGACGGCGGGGCCGACGTGCGCGACGATGCGGCTCGCACCCAGCCGTCGCATCGCTTCGACCGTGGCCTCCAGCACCCCGGTGGCCAGTCCGACGCGGCCCGCGTGGGCGGCGCCGACGACGTGCGCGGTCGCATCGGAGAGCAGGACCGGCACGCAGTCGGCAACCCGGACGCACAGGCCGACCAGCGGCTCGGTCGTCACGAGGGCGTCGGCGACCCGGAGGGGCGACCCGCCCGGCACCGCATCGCCCAGCTCGGATCCGTCGTGCCACGAGCCCAGGAGGTCGCGGTCGACCAGAACCACCTCCGTACCGTGCACCTGATGCACCGTGACCGTGGCTCGCAGCCCCAGCGCCGAACGGAGCCGGCGGAAGTTCTCCCTGGTGGCACGGGGATCGTCCGCGTCGGTGCGGCCCAGGTTCAGGCTCCCGAGCGGTGCCTTCGACACGCCGTCGTGCCGGTCGGTGAAAGCGACCCCGACACCGTGGTGGGTGCCGGGGTCGAGCAGCGTGTGGAACACGCCTTACTTCATGAAGTCGGGAACGTCGAGCTCGTCCTCGTGCTGGGGAGCCATGTGGGGCGCGGGGAACGACTCGACGGCCGGCTGAACCTGCTGGGACGCCGGGGTGTGGGGCTGTGCCGGGGGACCCGACGGCGCCGCTTGGCCGGGCTGCGTGCGCGCCGGCGGCCGGACGTCGGTGCGCCGGGGATCGGCCTGCTGGCGGGTCGTGCGCACCTGACCCGCCTCCTCGAAGCCCGCGGCGATCACGGTCACCCGCACCTCGTCGCCCAGGGCGTCGTCGATGACGGTGCCGAAGATGATGTTGGCCTCGGGATGAGCGGCCTGTTCGATGAGGTTGGCCGCCGACGACACCTCGAACAGCCCCAGGTCCGAACCGCCGGCGATCGAGAGCAGCACGCCGTGCGCGCCCTCGATGCTGGCCTCCAGGAGGGGCGACGAAACGGCCATCTCGGCGGCGACGCGGGCCCGGTCCTCGCCCCGGGCCGAGCCGATGCCCATGAGGGCCGACCCGGCGTTCGACATGACGGCCTTGACGTCGGCGAAGTCGAGGTTGATCAGTCCCGGGGTGGTGATGAGGTCGGTGATCCCGGACACGCCCTGCATCAGCACCTGATCGGCCTGCTTGAACGCGTCGAGGATCGCGACGTGGTGATCGGTCATCTGCAACAGCTTGTCGTTGGGGATGACGATCAGCGTGTCGACCTCCTGGCGGAGCGAGGCGATGCCGTCCTCGGCCTGGGTCGACCGACGGCGACCCTCGAAACTGAACGGCCTGGTCACCACGCCGATGGTGAGCGCCCCCAGCGACCGGGCGATGCGCGCCACGATGGGAGCGCCGCCCGTGCCGGTGCCGCTACCCTCGCCGGCGGTGACGAACACCATGTCGGCGCCCTTCAGCACCTCTTCGATCTCGTCCGAGTGGTCCTCGGCGGCCTGGCGTCCCTTGACGGGGTCGGCGCCGGCACCCAGGCCCCGGGTCAGCTCGCGCCCGATGTCGAGCTTCACGTCGGCGTCGCTCATCAGGAGCGCCTGCGCGTCGGTGTTCACGGCGATGAACTCGACGCCACGCAGCCCGGCCTCGATCATGCGGTTCACGGCGTTGACGCCGCCCCCGCCCACGCCGACGACCTTGATGATGGCCAGGTAGTTCTGTGACACGCCGCCCACTGGGTCCCGCCTCGCTCGCTGATCCGGTTCGGGCCGGGGCCCGCTCCCGGTCAGGCTATGAGAGAGGTGGCCGGATCGCCACCGGCCGCGCCGGGCAGAACCACGAGCCTCGACCTCAACTGGAGAGTCAGAGGTGGCGGGCCTGCTTGCCTTGCGCGGTGGGCCCGCCCACCGCCTGTGGCCGGGCGTGGCCCCAGGGACGGCTCACGCGCGGGTGGCCGGGTGGCTCGGGGCACTGACGTCGTAGAGGCTCGCCTCGACGGTGAGGAGCGCGACGGCCACCTGTCCCTTGAGCTCCGACTGCTCGGCGCTCCCCCACACCAGCTGTCGTCCGGCCTCGAGCTGGATGACGATCCGGTCGACGGACTCCACGGTCAGCGAGACCGCCCGCGCGGCCACGGGGGCCGGCAACAGCGCGACGACGGTGGCCGCGTCGCGGAGGGCACGATCGTCCGCCCGCGCCACCGTGACCGGCAGCAGGCCCCGCGGCAGCGCGGGCACATCGTGGTAGGCCACCCCACCGCGGTCGACCAGGCTGCCCGTGCCGTCGGCTCGTCGCAGGAAGTACACCGGGTGCCGCTCCGTCACGGTGATCACGACCGTGTGAGGCCACCGGCGGGTGACGTCGACAGTCGCGACGGGCGACAGCGTCGTGACGCGACCGGCGATCGGCCCCGTCGCCAGCCGGACCATGGGCAGCCCCAGCGGCACGGCCGCCACCTCGGCCACCTGATCGCTCGTGAGCACGACGACCCCTCGGACCTCCACGCCGGTGGCGGCCAGGGCGGGGCTGAAGCCCACGGCCCACACCGCCCCGCTGACGATCGCCAGGGCGGCGAGGACGGCCAACCCCCGCAGGAAGGTGCGAACGGCCCGGGCCCGGCGCCGGCGACGCCGCGAGCCCGTGATGTCGGTCGGGCGCCGGGTCACGGTCGCCTGCCCGCGAGCAGGGCGGCGGTCTCCGGACCCACCCGGGTGACGTTGCCGGCGCCGAGGGTGAGCACCACGTCGCTTGGGCGGACGAGGGCCGCGAGCGCCGCCGGAACGTCGTCGAGCCCGGCCACGTAGGTCACGTGCCGGCTCCCGGCCTCGGTGGCGGCGTCGGCCACCAGGCGGCCGGTGATCCCGGGCATGGGTTCCTCGCGGGCGCCGTAGACGTCGGTGACGACCACCAGGTCGGCCGGCGCGAGGGCTCGGCCGAACTCCGCGGCGAAGTCGCGGGTACGGCTGTAGAGGTGCGGCTGGAAGCACGCCACCACGCGCCCGCGTCCGGCGACCACCCGGGCGGCGGTCAGGGTGGCCGCCACCTCGGTCGGGTGGTGGGCGTAGTCGTCGAAGATACGGACCCCGTCGATCTCGCCGACGGGCTGGAACCGCCGGAGGGTGCCCGCGAACGCGGCCGCGCCGGCGACCAGCAGGTCGGGGTCGGCCCCCAGCTCGAGTCCCACGGCGAAAGCCGCGGCCGCATTCTGGAGGTTGAAGCGTCCGGGCACCCGGAGTCGCACCTGGTGGCGTCCGGCCGGGGAGAGGATGGTGGCCTCCGCCGCGGCGCCGTCGAAGGACGGGTCCACCAGGCGGATCTCGGCCGCCGCCGACTCGCCGTAGGTGACGACCCGGCCGCCCGCGCGACGCACGTCGGCGGCGAGCGCGGCGGCGCCCGGATCATCGATGCCCACGACCACCGACCTCACTCCCGGGGCCGTGGCGAAGGTGCGGAAGCCGGTCGCATAGGCGTGAGGGGTGCCCCAGTTGTCGAGGTGATCGGCCTCGATGTTGGTGACCACCGCGATCGCGGTCGGGTACTGCAGGAAGGACCCGTCGGACTCGTCGGCCTCCACCACGAAGGCGTCCCCGGACCCCAGGTGCGCCGTGGCGCCCGAGCCGGCCAGGGGGGACCCGATCACGTAGGAAGGGTCGAGGCGCGCCGTGGCCAGCAGGACAGCAGCCATGCCGCTGGTGGTCGTCTTGCCGTGGGTGCCGGTGACCGACACGCCGGTGCGATGGAGCATGAGCGAGGCGAGCGCGGCACTGCGGTGCCAGACCGGGATGCCGCGGCGGCGGGCCTCGACCAGCTCGACGTTGCCGGGCTTGATGGCCGAGGAGACGACCACCACGTCGACGTCGCCGACGTGGGACGCCTCGTGACCCACGAACACCGTCACCCCGGCGGTGCTCAGCGCACGCAGTGCCGCGGAGTCGACCTGGTCGGACCCCGTCACTCGCACACCACTCTCGGCGAAGAGCTGCGCGATGCCACTCATGCCCGCCCCACCCGCGGCGATGAAATGGGCCGCCTTCAGGTGCGCCACCGGCTGGACGGGCACGGGCTCGATCAACATCAGCGCACCTGCGCCAGGATCGTGCGCGCCAGCACCTCGGCCGCGTCGGCCGGAACCAGCCCGCGCCCTGCCTCGGCCATGCGGCGCAGGGCCGCCGGATCTCGCAGCAGCGGCAAGGCCTCGGCCACGAGCCGGTCGGGGGTCATGTCCGAGTCCGCAACGAGAACGGCACCGCCCGCGGCCACCAGCGAGTCGGCGTTCCTGGCCTGTTCACCGTTCCCGTGCGGCAGCGGCACGAAGACGGCCGGAAGCCCGACCACGGCCGTCTCGACGACCGTGCCGGCACCCGACCGTCCGACCATGAGGTCGGCGGCGGCGTAGGCGTGTTCCATGCGGTCGACGTAGGCGACCGGCACGTAGGACGCCCCGCCCAGGTCACGCCGCACGTGCCGGACGGGATCGAAGTTCTTGCCGCCGAGGATGTGCAGCAGCGAGACGCCCTCGGCCAGCAGCCGGTCGACGGCACCGACGACGGCCAGGTTCAGCCGTTGGGCGCCCTGCGACCCGCCGGAGACCAGCAGCACCGGGCCCTGCAGGGGCAGGCCGAGCGAGGCTCGCGCCGCGTCGCGTTCGCCACTGCGGTCGAGAGTCGCGATCGCACCCCGGACGGGCAGCCCGACGTAGCGCTGCCGCCGAAGTCCCGTGTTCGGGAACGAGACCGCGACCACCCGGGCGAAGAGCGCCGCGACCTTGTTCGCCACCCCGGGGATCGCGTTCTGCTCGTGCACGACCACGGGCACCCCCAGGGTGCGGGCGGCCAGGTAGACCGGCAGCGACGCGTAGCCGCCGAATCCCGCCACGACCTGGGCGTGCCGTTCCCGCAGGATGCCCCGCGCCTGACGCACCGCCACCCCGAGCCGCCACGGCAGGGTGGCGAGATCGCGACCGGGCCGCCGGGGCAGCGGGACCGCGGGCACCAGAACCAGGTCCAGGCCCGCCGCGGGGATGACGCGGGTCTCGAGCCCCTTCGCGGTACCGACGCACGTGATGGTCACACCGGGCTGCACCGCACGCAGCGCCTCGGCCGTGGCGATCAGCGGCGACGTGTGCCCGGCCGTCCCGCCCCCGGCGAGGACGACGTTGGTCATGTCACCGACCTCCTGTCGACCACCGCGGTCACCCTCGCGCGAGGGGTCCGCGTACGTTTGGCGAGTACCCGGCGGGCGGCCGGCTCGTGACGCGCACACGCCAGCAGCAGTCCCAGGGCCACGGTGGTGGCGAGGAGGGACGACCCGCCATAGGACACCAGCGGCAGCGTGACGCCCATGACGGGCACCACCCTGAGCACCACGGCGATGTTGACGATCGCCTGGATGACGAACCAGGCGCCGATCCCGACCGACAGGTTGCGGCAGAACGCGTCGTCCGAGCGGCGGGCGATGCGGAGGGCGGCGTAGCCGAAGAGCGCGAACAGGCCGATGACGGCCGTGGACCCGACAAGTCCCAGCTCCTCGCCGATGATCGCGAACACGTAGTCGGTGTGGGCGGCGACGAGCATGCCCCACTTCTGCTTGCTCTGACCGAGGCCCAGCCCCCACCACCCTCCGGAGGCGAGTGCGTAGATCCCTCGCAGCGGCTGCTGGTTCACGCCCTCGATGTCGTTGCCCGGGTTGAGGAACCCCAGGATGCGGTTCATCCGGTTGGCCGACGTGAAGACGAGCACCACGGCACCGGCGGCCACGATCGTGAACATGGCCGCCAGCAGGCGCAGGGGCGCCCCGCAGAGGAACAGCACCGCGACGACCATCGCGCTCATGATGACCGCCGTCCCCATGTCGCGTTGAAGCACCACGAGCCCGATCAGGATGGTCGTGAAGAGCAGATAGGGCACGAGTTCCCGGGGCCGGTCGAGGATCTTCTCCTTGCGAGCCAGGTTGTCGGCACCCCACAGACAGATGGCCGCCTTGGCGAACTCGGACGGCTGGAACTGCAGCAGCGGAGTGCCGAACCGGATCCAGTTGCGGTTGCCGTCGACCGAGATGCCGAGACCCGGCACGAACGTGAGCATCAGGAACACGGCGGCCACCAGGAGCGCCGGCCAGGCCAGGAACCGCAGCGTGCGGGGCGACAGGCGGGCCACGACCCAGGCGCCCACGAGGCCGACCGCCACGAAGAGCAGCTGCCGTTGCACGTAGTAGTAGGGGTTCGACTTCGTGACCTCGGCCAGCACGCTCGACGACGAGAGCACCATCAACACGCCCAGTCCGAGCAGGAGCCCGGCCGACGCGATCACGAGATAGACGCTGGCCAGGGGGGTGTCCAAGGCGTGCTGCAGCAGTCCGCGCGCGGTACGGGGGGCACCGCCCGTGGCGCCCGGGGAGCGAGTCGCGGTGACGGTGCGAGGGGAAGTCGTGACCGCCATCGGACTCAGATCCCGTCGCCCGGGGGTGGGCCGCCCGGCGTCCGCCCGGACCATTCGGCCACTGCCGCGGCGAACGCATCGCCGCGCGCGTCGTAGCCGGGCCACATGTCCTTGGACGCGGCACCGGGGGCGAGCAGCACCGTGTCACCCGGGCGCGCCAGGGTCGCTGCTGCTCGTACGACGTCGGTCATCGCCCCAGTGTCGGACCTGTCGACGACGATGACCGGGACCTGGGCCGCGTGTCGGCTCAGCGCGTCGACCACCACCTGTCGGTCGACCCCGAGCACCACCGCTCCGCGCAGGCGGCCGGCGTGGCGCTCGACGAGAGCATCGAACGACGTGCCCTTCGTCTGGCCACCGGCGATCCACACGACCGGGTCGTAGGCCGAGAGCGAGGCGTCCGCGGCGTGCGGGTTGGTCGCCTTGGAGTCGTCGACCCAGGCCACCCCGTCGATCAGCCCCACGGACTCGATGCGGTGCCCGCCCAGCACGAGCGACCGCAGTCCTTCGGCGACGGCCTTGGGCGGCACCCCGAACGACCGGGCCAGCGCCGCCGCGGCCAGGGCATTGGCCACGTTGTGCGGGGCGTAGGGCGACACGTCGCTCAGCTTGGCGACCTCGATGGCCGAGTCGCGCCGCTGCGGGATGAACGCCCGGTCGACGAGCATGTCGTCGACGACGCCCATCATCGACACGGCGGGAATGCCGGTGGTGAACCCGATCGCGCGGGCCCCTTCGGCCACCTCCGCCGCCTCGACCATGGCCTCGGTACGGGGATCGGCGACGTTGTAGACGCAGGAGTGGGTGACCCGTTCGTAGATGCTCGCCTTGTCGGCCTCGTAGGCCGCCATGGGTTCGCGGGACGGCCAGCCGAACCTGTCCCAGGTCGCCGAGTCGGCGTACCACTCCAGGTGGTCCTCCTCCACGTTGAGCACCGCGGCGGAGTGCAGGGCCGGCGAGTGCGCCCAGTGCAGCTGGAAGCTCGAGAGTTCGACGGCGAACACGTCGTAGGGCTCGGGGTCGTTGAGGGCTTCGATGATGGGCCGTCCCACGTTGCCGACGGCCGCCGCCCGCAGTCCGGCCGCCAGCAGGATCGACTCGAGCATCTGCGTGGTCGTGGTCTTGCCGTTGGTGCCCGTGACCCCGAGCCACGGCACGACACGGTCGGGGTGCATCAGGCGCCAGGCGAGCTCGACGTCGCCCCAGATGGGCACGCCCGCGGTGGCGGCGGCCGCCAGCAGGGGAGAGGTGGGCCGCCACCCCGGCGAGGTGACGACGAGGTCGACGCGGTCGGGCAGCGCGGCGGTGGAGCCGGGTCCCGTCCGGACGTCGGCACCGAGCACCTCGAGGATGCGGCGGCGATCGGGGGCGTCGGCCTCGTCGACCACGACGACGGCAGCGCCCAGTTCGAGCAGGGCGTCGGCGGCGGCGAACCCGCTCACCCCGAGGCCGGCCACGACCACGCGGGCTTCCGACCACGGCGAGAGCCGGTCGGCCCGGTCGAGCCAGTCGGCCGCGCTCACTGGGTGGCCACCCACTCGGCGTAGAAGAGTCCGAGGCCGGTGGCGACCGCCAGTCCGGAGATGATCCAGAACCTGATGACGATCGTCACCTCCTTCCACCCGAGCATCTCGAAGTGATGATGCAGCGGGGCCATCTTCCAGAGTCGTCTGCCCTTGGTCAGCTTGAAGTAGGAGTACTGGCTCATCACCGACAGCGTCTCGAGCACGAACAGGGCGCCGATCACGACGCTCAGCAGCTCGGTACGGGTCATGATGGCCATCGCCGCCACTCCCCCGCCGACCGCCAGCGAGCCGGTGTCGCCCATGAAGATCTTGGCGGGCCGCGCGTTCCACCACAGGAAGCCGAACAGCGCGCCTGCGATCGCCAGCGAGACGGCGGCGAGGTCGCGCGGGTTGCGGACCTCGTAGCACCGGGGGCCGACCGAGGCCCAGCCGCAGTACTGGTTGAGCTGCCAGATGTTGACCAGCGCGTAGGCGGAGAACACCATGGCGGCCGCGCCGGTGAGCAGTCCGTCGAGGCCGTCGGTGAGGTTCGCCCCGTTGCTGAAGGCCGCGATGATGAACATCATCCACGCGATGGCCACCACGGTGGGCAGTGTGAACCAGGGCAGGTCGCGCAGGAACGAGATGGCGGACGAGGCCGGCGTGACGCCCCGGTCGTCGGGGAACTGCAGTGCCATCACCGCGAAGGACACGCCGATGAAGCCCTGGAGCGCGAGCTTGGCGCGCGCGTTGAGCCCGAGCGAGCGCGCCTTCCTGATCTTGGTCCAGTCGTCGATGAAGCCCACCATGCCGAGGGAGGCGAACAGATAGAGGGCCAGCAGCCCGGAGGCGCTGACGGGCGTCCAGAAGATCAGGTGCACCAGCGCGTAGGCCGCCAGCACGGCGATCACGATGATGAGTCCGCCCATGGTGGGCGTGCCCCGTTTCACGTGGTGCTCGGTCGGACCGTCGTCGCGGACCAGCTGCCCGTAGGCCTTGCGGGTGAGGAACGTGATGAGGAACCGCGTCCCCAGCAGCGTGATGGTCATGGCGATCGCACCGCTGGTCAGGATGTTCAGCACGATGCCTCCAGGAGAGCTGTGGCGACGGTGTCGAGTCCCACCCCGCGGGACGCCTTCAACAGGACGATATCCCCCGCCTGCAGATCGGCGAGCAACGGCACGGCCTGTTCGCGGACCTCGATGCGGACGGCATCGACGCCGCCCGCCACCGCGCCCGAGACGACCTCGTCGGCATGTCCCCCCACCGCGATCAGCGTGCCCACCCCGGAGCGGGCGGCGAGAGCTCCGAGCGCGGCGTGCTCGGCCGGGGCGGCCGATCCCAGTTCGAGCATGTCGCCGAGCACCGCGAACAGCCGGGCGCCCGGAGCGGTGCGGCGGCGGTCGGCGAGCAGTCCGGCGGCCGTGGCCAGGGCGGCGCGCATCGAGTCCGGATTGGCGTTGTAGGAGTCGTTGACGATCAGCACTCCGTCGGCGCGCTCGGTGATCTCCATGCGCCAGCGTGACCTCGGCCCCGCCGTCGTGAGCGCCTCGCCGATGGTCTCGAGAGGAACGCCGAGCGCGAAGGCGGCAGCGGCTGCGGCGACCGCGTTGGCCACGTGATGACGACCGGTCAGGGCCAGCCGCACGGGAACCTGCGCCGCGGACGTGCCGGCGGGGGCGACGTGGAGGGTGAACGCGTACCGCTCGGCGGTGGCGGTGGGGTCGCCCGCCCAGACGGCGAGGTCGCCGTGGCGATCGGGGCGGCGGTCGACGGAGAACCAGGCGAGTCGCGCCGACGTGCGGTCGGCCATGCCGGCGACGTTGAGGTCGTCCGCGTTCAGCACGGCCCAGCCGTCGGCGGGCAGGGCCTCGACGAGTTCGCCCTTGGCTGCGACGATGCCGGCCACGCTGCCGAACTCGCCCAGGTGCGCCGAGCCCACGTTCACCACCACACCGACGCGCGGCGCGACCAGGTCGCACAGCCACGCGATGTGGCCGCGGCCGCGGGCCCCCATCTCGCTGACCAGGAACCTGGTCGACGAGTCGGCCCGCAGCGCCGTGAGCGGCACGCCGATCTCGTTGTTGAACGATCCCTGCGGCGCCACCGTCGGAGCGTGGGCCTCGAGGATCTGGGCCAGCAGGTCCTTGGTGCTCGTCTTCCCCGAGGAGCCGGTGATGCCGACGACGTCGAGGCCTCGCAGCGTCCGGACCACCCCGGCCGCCAGATCGGCCAGTGCCTGGGCCGGGTCGGGGACGACGAGCTCCGCCAGCATCGGTTCGGCCGAGGCGCGGGTGACCAGCGCGGCCACCGCCCCGCGAGCGTGGGCGGCCGCCAGGAAGTCGTGCCCGTCCACCTGCTCGCCCGGCAGGGCAACGAACAGGGCCCCCGGCGTTGCCAGCCGGGAGTCGATGACCACGTCGGGACCCACCTCGAGGGTGTCGGGCACCGCCGCGGGCACCGTCGCACCGGTGTGGGCGGCCACCTCGGACACGCCGATGACGTCCATGCCGTCCTCCTTCAGCCTTCAGCCGTCGGCCCGTAGGCGCTCGTACTCCTCGGCCACGACGTCGGTGTCACTGAACGGTAGGACCTCGCCGCCGATCTCCTGACCCGTCTCGTGTCCCTTGCCCAGGACGGCCACGACGTCACCGGGGCCGGCCAGCGAGAGGGCCGTGATGATCGCCCGGCGGCGGTCACCGCCGTCGATGATGTCACAGGCGGCCGCGCGAGAGCCCTCTGGCGCGGAGGATCGCGCAGCGTGAGCGCCCTGCAGCATGGCCTGCCTGATGGTGCGTGGGTCTTCGGAGCGAGGGTTGTCGTCGGTGGCGACGAGGACGTCGGCGCCCTCCACCGCCACACGGCCCATGGTGGCCCGCTTCCCGGTGTCGCGGTCGCCCCCGCAGCCCAGCACGACCACGGTCCGAGGGACCCGGGCGGCCGGCCCGCGAGCTCCCGCCGAGCTGCCGTTCACCGAGGCGAGGGCGGCGGCCACCGCCTGCGGGGTGTGCGCGAAGTCGACGTACACCGTGGGCGCGCCGTCGGGCAGCCGCACCCGCTCCATGCGGCCGGGGACGGTCACCTCGGCGAAGCCGGGGATCGCCGAGGCGACGTCGAGCCCGGCAGCGAGCAGCGTGCCCACGGCCGTGAGGAGGTTCCGCACATTGTGCTCACCTGGCAGCGAGAGCATCACGTCGTGGGCGCCCCCGGGAGTCGACACCCTCACCGAGGAACCGCCGTCCAGCGGCTGCCAGACGGCGCCGACGTCGGCCGGCCTGGTGCCGTCGAGGCTGGTGGTCACCAAGGGCAGTCCCGCAGCGCGGACGCGCTCGGCGAGCCGGGCGCCCCAGTCGTCGTCGACCGACACGACCGCCGACCGGGTGCGTTCGGGGGTGAACAGCAGCGCCTTCGCCTCGAAGTAGTCCTGCTGCGTGGGGTGGAAGTCGCGGTGGTCCCACCCCAGGTTGGTGAAGGCGGCCACGTCGAACACCACCGGTTCGACGCGACCGAGCGCCAGCGCGTGGGACGAGGCCTCCATCACCACCGTGTCGGCGCCCCGCTCGCGCAGCACCGCGAACAGCGCCTGCAGGTCCGGGGCCTCCGGCGTGGTCACGGTCGTGCGCGACGACGGCAGGGGGACGCCGTCCAGCGCGAAGCCGAGGGTGCCGACCGTCCCGACCCGGCGGCCGAGGCTGGCCAGCGCCGCCGCCAGGATCGCCACGGTGGTCGTCTTGCCGTTCGTACCCGTCACGGCCAGCATCGTCAGGTGCTCGGCGGGCCGGCCGTAGGCCTCGGTGGCAAGTTCGGCGGTTCGGCGTCGCGCGAACTCGTCGACGATCACCGGGACGCCGGCCTCCCGCGCGAGGGCCTCGCCTGACGGGTCCGTGAGAACGGCGATCGCCCCGGCCGCCACAGCGTCACGGGCGAACCGCGCGCCGTGGGTGCGGAGTCCGGGCAGCGCGGCGTAGAGATCGCCCGGCCGGACGTCGCGCGACGACAGGGTCACACCCCGCACGTGCACGCCTCCGACGTCGACGCCCGGGGGCGCGGCCGGACGCAAGGAGCCACCCTCGGCGGTCATGCCGACAGGCTAGTGGCCCGACGGGGGCTCACCATTCGATCGGCCGATCAGGCGCGGACCCGGCCGACGGAGCGACGCCGTAGCGAGGCAGCGCCACCTTCATGATGTCCTTGACGACCGGCGCGGCCACCTGGCTGCCCTGGATCTGGGCGCCCTGGGGCCGGTCGACGACCACGTAGACGAGCAGTTCCGGCGACTCCACCGGTGCGACACCGACGAACGACGCGACGTAGCCGTTGTAGCACTTGCAGGTGGGGTCGACGCGCTCGGCCGTGCCGGACTTCGCGCCCATGCGATAGCCCTCGATCGGGAACCGGTTCTTGCCGACCCGGCTCGCGACGACGGACTCCATCATGTCGAGCACCATCTCGGAGGCCTGTGCCGAGATCACGCGCCGCTCCTCCGTCTGCGGCACCGGCATCGCCTTGCCGTCGGTGGTGATCGCCGACTTGAGGATCGTCGGGGTGCGGTAGATGCCTCCGTTGGTGACCGCCGCCACCGCAGCCGCCTCCTGGACCGCGGTGACCGAGAGGCCCTGTCCGAACGAGATCTGGTCGCGCGTGTGGTCGGCGATGTCGGATCCGGGGATGGAGCCCGCCGACTCACCCTGCATCGCCAGCGCGGTGCGCTTGCCCAGGCCGAAGCTGGCCAGGTAGTTCACCAGCACTCGCTTGTCCATCTGGCGCGCGAGCATGACGGTGCCGATGTTCGACGAGTTCGCCACCACGCCACGGGCGGTGAGGTTGATGTCGCTGTGACCGAAGGCGTCGGTGATGGGCTTGCCGGCACTGAGGATGAAGCTCGGCACCTTCACCTTCGTGTCCGGCGTGACGATCCCCTGGTCGAGCAGGGCCGCCATGGTCAGCACCTTCTGCACCGATCCCGGTTCGTAGGGGTCGGTGACGGCTCGATTGCCGAGGTCGGCTGCGCTGGCGGTCCCCGGCGAGTTGGCGTCGAACGTGGGGTAGTTCGCCAGGGCGAGCAGCTCCCCCGTCTTCACGTTCATGACGATCACGATGCCCGAGGCGGCCCTGGCCGCGTCGACGGCCTCCTGCAGCCGTCGCTCGGCGAAGTACTGCAGCCCGGCATCGATGGTCAGCGTGTAGTCCACGCCGTTCTGGGCAGGGACCAGCACATTGGTGCCGGTGGCGATCCTGCCGTTCGGCGAGGTCTGATAGGCCTCGGAGCCGTCGATCCCGGCCAGCTGGGAGTCCAGCTGGTACTCCAGCCCGCCGGCACCGTCGCCCTCGGCGTTCACGAAGCCGATCAGGTTGCTCGCGAGAGTGCCGTTGGGGTAGGTCCGGATGGGATTCGACTCCGAGAACAGGCCGACGTAGCCCTTCTCGGAGAGGTCCTGGGTGATCTTGAGGTACGTGTACCGGGGCACCTGCTTCGCCACGATGGAGTACTTCGTCCCGGGCCGGATGAGCGGCTCGAGGTACGACGAGGCGTCGCCGCCGATGTGCTGGGCGAGGATCCCCGCGATGACCGAGGGACCGGCGGCGGCCGTCGCCTTGTCCTTCTCGGACATGGAGGTGGCCAGCTTGCCGTTGGTGGCGATCTGCGTGGGGTCGGCGATGATCGTGACGGCGGGCTCGCTGACCGCCAGCGGCTGGCCGAACCGGTCGTTGATGGTGCCACGCGAGGCCACGATCGTTCGGGTCACCGACATCTGCCTGGCCGCCTGAGCGGCGTACGCCGCACCGTCCAGTCCCTGCACCTGGACGGCCCGCACGACGAGCAGCGATCCGAGCATGCCCAGCACGATCATGGCGATCTGGATGCGGAGGGCGGGCCGGCCCATGGGCAGCCGCATCGGGGGGCGCCGCTTCGCCCGGGGGCGTGCGGGGGCAGGCCGGCGTTCACCGGTCCTTCCCGCGGGGCGCGACCCTGCCGTGGCTCCCGCGCGGGTGCGGGAGGCGACGGCGCGCGGCGGGGCCGGACGGCGCGGGGCGCTCACCGGGGCGCCTGCACGGGGGCGACGCCGTCGCCGGGCTGGGCCGGTTCGACAGGGGCCGGAGCCGGGGCGGGCGACACCGCCGCCTGGCGTGCGGCGTCGGTCTCGGCCTGCGACTTGTGCGCCAGCAGGGGCAGTTCGCCGCCCTGGACCGGCTTCGGGACACCCCTGACCTCGCCGGACGGGAGGACCACGTACACCGGGTACGGATTGGCCACCATGCCCAGGTCCTTGGCGCGACGGGCGAGCTCCTCGGTGGTGGCGAGGAGTCGTGCCTTCGAGTCGAGGTCGGCGCGCAGGTAGGCGAGCTCGTTCGCCTGCCGCTGCAGCCGTCGCACGTCGAAGGCTCGCGACTGCAACGTGGTGTTGAGCAGGAGCACTCCCACCATGCCCAGCACCAGCACCGACGCCAGGATCAGCAGGAACGGAGTGCGGCCGAGGACCGCCGGCGGCTTGGGGACGGCCGACAGGGGTCGCCGCCTGCCGGGTCCGGGCGAGCGGTCCTGAGCCAGGGCACTCATGCGGCCTCCTCGATGCGTTCGGCGGCACGGAGCCGGGCCGACGCGGCCCGGGGATTGGCGGCGACCTCGTCGGCCGTGGGCCGCTCGGCACCGTGGGTGAGCAGCCGGAGTTCGGGGCCGTAGCCGTCGGGTACCACCGGGAGTCCCCGGGGGGCACGGTCGGCGGCGCCCGTGGCGAACGTCTGCTTCACCAGCCGGTCCTCCAGGGAGTGGTAAGCCAGCACGGCGATGCGGCCGCCCACCGCGAGGGCGGCGACCCCGCGCGGCACGGCGAGGGCCAGGGAGTCGAGCTCGCCGTTGACCTCGATGCGCAAGGCCTGGAACGTGCGCTTCGCCGGGTGACCACCGGTGTGCCGGACAGCCGCAGGGATCGCCCCCGCCACCGTCTCCACGAGCCGCGCCGACGAGTCGAACGGCCGACCCGCGACGATCGCCCGGGCGATCCGGTCGGCGAACCGCTCCTCGCCGTAGCGCCGGAGGATGCGCGACAGCGCGTACGCGTCGTAGGTGTTGACGATGTCGGCAGCGGTCACCTCGTCGTCGAGCGACATCCGCATGTCGAGCGGCGCGTCGGAGCGGTAGGCGAACCCTCGCTCGGTGCGGTCGATCTGCAGGCTGGACAATCCGAGGTCCATCAGCACCGCCTGCACCCGGCGCAGCCCGAGCTCGGCCAGCACGTCGGGCAGCTCGTGGTAGACGGCACGCACCAGGATGACGCGGTCGCCGAAGGGCGCGAGTCGCTCACGCGCGGCTGCGAGGGCCTCACGGTCGCGGTCGATCCCCACGAGCCTGGCCGACGGGCAGGCCGCGAGCACCGCCTCGGCATGACCGCCGAGGCCGAGGGTGCAGTCGACGTACACCGCGCCCGGGTGCCGCAGGGCCGGCGCGAGCAGCTCGACGACGCGGGACAGCATCACGGGCACGTGGAGCCGACCTTCGGGGCGGCCCGTCGTTGGTTCCACGTCGTCACCCCTTCTCGACCCTGGCGCACCCGGCGCTCCGACCACTCCCGATCCGGGTGCCGTACGGTCCGGTTCCGACCCGCCAGCCTCCGTCGCCCGGCACCGGGGAAGGTGCGCCGGCTGACAGCCGCCGGGGCGGAGCCGGACCGTACGGTCCGCCCGACCCGAACCCCGCATCACATGCGAGGCACGATCTCTCCGTCGAAGTCACGGAACTCCTCGTCGGAGTCCGCCATCGCCTTGTCGTAGGCGACGGGGTCCCAGACCTCGAGTCGATTGCCCGTACCGACCACGACGGCGTCCCGATCGATGCCCGCGTAGTCACGCAGTCTCGACGAGACGGTGACCCGGCCCTGACGGTCGGGCACCTCCTCCTGCGCCCAGCCGTACAGGAAGCGCTGGTACTTGCGCACCCGGGCCACGGTGGACGAGGCCTCGTTGATCGGTTCGAGCATCTTGCGGAACTCCTGGTCGGTGTAGACGACGAGACAGCCTTCCTGCCCCCGCGTCACCACCAGCCCGTCCGCGAACTCGTCCCGGAACTTCGCCGGCAGAGCGAGCCGGCCCTTGTCGTCGAGCTTCGGGTAGAAGGTCCCCACCAACATCGCCGGACCCACCCCCTTGCTCCACCTGAGCGCCGTCTGCTCCACTGCGCCCCACCATACTCCACTTCCCTCCACTCGACGCCACCCCGACGCGTGTTCGCCACGTCCTTCCACCCCTGGCTGCTCCGCGGGCGGGCACGGCGGCGGCGCGCCCCGGCCCAGCGCCGGAACGTCCGCAGCGGTCTCGGGCGCTCGCTTCACCTGAGCGATGTGCCGGCCTCACGTAGGGTGGTCGCAGTCGCCCGGTCGTGGGTGCGGGGATGAGGGGGATACGTGGTCAACGACGCGACGCTCGCCGACGTTCTGGACGTCATGGGCAAGGTCCGGACGGCGATCGAATCGGTGATCGAGGGCAAGCGCGGCTCGATCGACATGGCGATGGTCGTCCTGCTGGCCGAAGGTCATCTGCTGCTGGAGGACGTGCCCGGGGTCGGCAAGACGATGCTGGCCAAGGCGCTCGGACGGTCGATCGACTGCACGGTCCGGCGGATCCAGTTCACCCCCGACCTGCTCCCCTCCGACGTGACGGGCGTGTCGGTCTACAACCAGCGCAGCCAGCAGTTCGAGTTCAAACCCGGGGGGATCTTCGCCAACATCGTGGTCGGCGACGAGATCAACCGCGCCTCCCCGAAGACCCAGTCGGCCCTCCTCGAGTCCATGGAGGAGCGTCAGGTGACCGTCGACGGCACCACCCACGTGCTCGAACGCCCGTTCATGGTCATCGCGACCCAGAACCCCATCGAGATGGAGGGCACCTATCCCCTGCCCGAGGCGCAGCGCGACCGGTTCATGGCGCGCATCGAGATGGGTTACCCGACCACGGCGTCCGAGATCGACATGCTCAACACCCACGGCGGCGCCGACCCGCTCACCAAGCTCACCCCGGTCACCGACGGCGAGACCGTCCGGCTGCTGATCGAGGCCGTTCGCGACGTGTACGTGGCCCCGGCCGTCAAGCAGTACCTCGTCGACGTCGTGAGCGCCACACGGTCCAACCGCGACCTCCGCCTCGGCGCGTCCCCGCGGTCGAGCCTGCACCTGCTGCGGGCCGCCCGGGCGCAGGCGGCGCTGTCGGGGCGCGAGTACGTGTTGCCCGACGACGTCGCGGGCCTGGCCGGTGCCGTCCTGTCCCACCGGGTGCTCCCGTCGACCGAGGCGCAGCTGGCACGCCGGTCCGTCGCCGAGATCGTCACCAAGGCGGTCCGGTCCGTCCCGGTCCCCGACAAGAGGTAGACCTTGCGTCGCAACCCGTGGCCGCTCCTCACCTTCCGGGGCAAGGCATTCGTCGTCCTCGGTGGGTTGACGACGGTCCTGTCCATGATGTTCGGGCAGCGCGATGTGCTGTGGTTCGGCCTGTTCCTCGTGATGGTGCCCCTGGTCGCGCTGCTGGTGGTCGCCCGTTCGCGGCTCCGGCTCTCGTGCGAGCGCCGCATCACTCCCCCCGAGGTCGTCGTCGGCGACCGGATGGTCGGGGAGCTCGTGGTGACGAAGTTCGGCTCGCTGCCCACGGGGCTGCTGCGCTTCGAGGACGACGTGCCCCCCAGCCTCGGGCGCCGGCCGCGGTTCACCGTCCACCGGTTCAGCGGCGAGTGGCGCCGGGAACTCTCCTACCCCCTCATCGGGGGTCAGCGCGGCCGGTTCGCCACCGGGCCGTTGACGGTGCGTGCCACCGACCCCTTCAGCCTGGTGAAGCTCGACCGCCGGTTCAGCGCTACCAGCGACGTGATGGTGACCCCCCGCGTGGTGCCCCTGCCCGGCATGCGGAACGCCGCCGGCGCCGGCATGACCGGGGAGTCGTCGCCGCAACGGGTCGGCGTGGTCGGTCAGGACGACGTGCTCGTTCGGGAGTACCGAGCCGGCGACGACGTCCGTCGCATCCACTGGCGGTCCACCGCCCGACGCGACGAGCTGATGGTCCGCCGTGAGGAGCAGGCGTGGGATCCGGCCGCGTCGGTGCTGCTCGACTCCCGGGCCGTCGCCCATGCCGGAGAGGGTCGCGCCAGCTCGTTCGAATGGGCGGTCTCGGCCGCGACCTCCATCGCGATCCACTTCCTCGACTCCGGTTTCCGCGTCGACCTCTTCGACGCCAACGGCTCGATGGTCAGCCACCAGCGAGCGGTCCAGGCGTCGGCGACCCGCCAGCAGATCGTCGACGAGATGACGGAGGCGACCACGACGAACCGCACCACCCTGGCGAGGGCGGTCGAGGCCGCGATGCTGACGCAGCGCGGCCAGTTGATGGTCGCCGTCACCGGGCGGCTGTCCACCGGCGACGCCGAGCTGCTGCTCGGCACCCAGCGCAACCGGTCCCGCTGCTTCGCGCTCGTGATCGACGCCGACACCTTCACGGCCCGGAGCGAACGCAGCACACCCGAGCAGTACGACGACCATCAGGCCGCCCTCGGCATGCTTCGCGACCACCGCTGGCGGGTGATCGAGGTGACCAAGGGCACCGAACTGATCGACGCGTGGTCCCAGCTCGACCGCATGGGGGAGTTCGTCTGATGAGGGCCACCGACCGCACCTGGATCGCCGTGACCGTCGCGGGGGTGCTCGGCTCCCTGACGCTGCGCTCGCTGACCGAGGACACCGGCTACCTGGCCGCCGGCTGGTTCCTGATCGCGCTGTCCGCGGTGATCGCCGTCGTCGGCGCCCGCGTCCGACTGCCGAAGGTCCTCGTGACCCTCCTGCAGCTGCTGGTCGCGGGTGTCGTCCTCGTCGCCTATGCCGTCGGTCCCGGCGACCCCGAGGTCGGGTGGTGGGCCCGCATCGGTCCCCTCGTGGCGCAGGGCATCGACCACATGCGGGTCTCCGCGGCACCCATGGGTCCAGAACCGGGGGTCCGCATCATCCTGGCCGCGGTGGTCGCGGGCATGGCGCTGCTGGCCGGCATCCTGGCCGACGCCCTCGAACGTCCGGCCCTGTCGCTCGCCCCTTTGCTGACGCTCTACGCCATCCCGGCCATCGCCCTGCGCGCCGATGTGGGCTTCTCGAACTTCGTCCTGATCGCCACGGGCTACCTGTGCATCCTCTTCGCCGACGGGCTCAACGCCGAGAAGATGTTCACGCGCAACATCACGTCGGACCAGGCCTCCGGCGGAGCGTTCCGCGGCACGGGAGGGGTCTGGCGGGTCGGCGCTCTGGTGGCCGTCCCGGCGCTGGTGCTGAGCATCGTGGTGGGCCTGGTGCTGCCGACCCTCACCACGACCTTCTTCGAGTCGCTCCGGCCCAGCGGCGCCGGGCCGATCGAGATGGCCGACCCCCAGCTCGACCTTCGCCGCAACCTCCAGCAGCCGGAGAACCGGCCGGTGCTCTCCTACACCACCAACAAGGACTCCGGCACCTACCTCAGGCTCACGTCGCTGCCGCTGATCGGGCCCGACGGCTGGGGGCAGAGCCGGGTGGCGCTGAAGCAGGGAGCGCTGGGTCCGGTGCCCGGGATCGCCGCCGCCCCGTCCCCCCAGAACCGGGTGACCGACGTGCAGATCGGTGACTTCCGGTCGATGTACCTTCCCGTTCCCTACGCCCCCCGCGCCCAGAACGCGCGCGGCGAGTGGAGCCACGACCCCGCCTCGCTGATGGTGATCGCGACCGGGCAGAACCGGCAGGCAGCCACCGAGAACCTCGCCTACACGGTGCAGAGCTGGGACATCGAGCCGGACGGGGCGGTGCTCTCGACGGCTCGTGCGGGGACGCCGCAGGAGGCTGTGACGGCCGAGGTCCCCGGCGACATCCCGCAGCCGATCGTGCAGCTGACCACATCGCTCACCCAGAACTCCCCCACCCCCGCGCTGAAGGCTGCGGCGATCCAGGCCTATCTGCGCAGCTTCACCTACTCGGTGCAGGGCGCGAGCGGCGCGACGAACTACAAGGCCATCGAGACGTTCCTGCTGCAGACCAAGACCGGCTACTGCGTGCAGTTCGCCGGCTCCATGGCCCTCATGGCCCGCATCGCCGGCATTCCGTCGCGAGTGGCGATCGGGTTCCTGCCCGGCGCCCGGCAGGCCGACCGGTGGGTGGTCACGACCCATGACATGCACGCCTGGCCCGAGCTCTACTTCGAGGGCTTCGGCTGGGTCCGGTTCGAGCCCACCCCGAGCGTCGCCGCCCCGCCGCCCTGGAGCGTCCTGGCCCCCAACCAGCCGGTGCCCACTCAGTCGGCGGTGCCCGAGCCGTCGGTGGAGACGTCGGCCGCGCCCACGGCCAGCGCCACCGCGATCGACACGACGGCCGGCACCGACACCGGCGCCTCTCCGTGGCAGCTCGTGGCCGACATCGCGCGCGGCCTCGCCGTCGGCCTCGTCGTGGCGGCACTTGCCCTGGCGCCCTGGCTCTACCGGCGGCGACTCCGCGCGCGGCGCCTCGCGGCCGACGGACCCGACGAGCATGTGCGCGTGGACGGCGCGTGGGCCGAGCTCCGCGACACGTGGCTCGATCTCGGGCGGGTGTGGCCCGAGGGATCGGCTCGCCAGATCGCCGGTCAGGTTGCTGCGGTGGTGGGCGAGGGCGCGCCACGGGAGTCGCTGCGACGACTCGTGGTCGCCGTGGAGCGATCACGGTACGCGGCCGACCTGGGGGCCCTGACGTCGCTAAGCGACGACGCGACGCGAGTGGTGGCGGCGCTGGAGGCCTCGGTCGGCTGGGACGGCCGGCTGTTGGCGCGCTTCCGGCCGTCGTCGCTCTGGGTGACGTTCCGCCAGTGGGCGGTCACGGCGTGGTCGTCACGCCCGACCCGGGCAGCGAGCCCCGCCCCGGAGCCGGCGGCGGCGGGGGCTGCCACCGACCACGCGCGCTACCGGCGGCCGTAGTCAGCGCGCCCGGGTGCACTCCCCCACCACGCGACGGTTCAGTTCGGGCCGCTCGAGCCTGGTGGTGAGGTCGTCGTACGTCGTCCAGCGCACCCGTCCCCAGCCGACCTCCTCGAGCAGCCTCGCCACCTCGGACAGGTCGTAGGCCACTTCTCGCTGCACCTCGACCCACGCCCCCTCGTCGGAAGAGGTCACCGACACGGTCATCTCGGCCCAGGCTCCGTTCGGGTCGCACCGGCCGCTGACGGTGACCGGAGGGTCGCCGTCGAGGATGTCGGTGAAGTCCCACGTGCGGAGGGCGACGTGGGTGTTGAGGTCGAAGAGCAGCATCGCTCCGGGCGAGGCAGCGCCGGCGGCGGCGGAGAGGACCGCCCGGAGCGGGTTGAGCCCGCCGAGGTGGTTGAGGGTGTCGAACAGGCACACCACCGCGTCGTAGCGACCGGCCGGCGGCTGGTGCAGCTCGCCCTGCACGAGGGTCGTGCGGGCGCCGGTCCTGCGACGTGCCACGGCCAGCATCGCCGACGACCCGTCGACCCCCGTCACGGCGCAGCCGGCCGCCTCCAGGAGCGCGGCGGTGATGCCGGTGCCACAGCCCAGATCGAGGACCCGGAGCTCGACACCGGGTCTGCGGCGGCGCAACCGGGCCAGGACGAGGGGGCTCACCGTCTCGGCGAACACTCCCCAGTGAGCGTCGTAGACACGGGCGAAGCCGTCACCGTAGGCGGACACGAACGATCAGCGGTCGCGAAGGGCGGGCGGCAGCGCGAGGAGCCGTCGGGCTCAGGCGGAACCCTCGTCGTGACGATGCCGCCACTTGTCCTCGAGGCCTTTGAGGAAATCCTGATCGGACTCGGGAGCGGGAACGGAGGTGACCGTGGGCGTCACGTGGCGCCAGGACCTGAGTGCCACTGCCGTGGCGGCGAGCATGACCACGAAGCCGAGAACGCTGACGAGCCAGTGCGACGACATCCCCGCGATGAGCAGGGCGACCCCGACGACGAAACCGACGGCGGCGAGGCTGGCCCTCCTCTTGTGAACGGCCCGGGTCGAGTTCCCACGCAGGGTGTGAGCAAGCTTCGGGTCTTCCGCAGCGAGGGCGGCCTCCATCTGCGCGAGGAGCTGCTGCTCCTTCTCTGAGAGGGCCATTCCACCTCCTGGGAACCATGAGAGATGCCCAGTGTAGGCGGCGGAGGTGGCACGCAACAGGGGTGGCCGGAAGCCGGTCGGAAGTCATGTGCGGCCGGTCAGCGCCGCCCGCTGCACCGCCTTCGGACCGTAGCGCCGCACCGCCGCGTCGGCGGCCTGCTCGGCTTCGCGCCACCCCCGGTCCGGAGCGTCGAGAGTCAGTTGCTGGTAGGCCGACTCCCGCTCGACCAGCCCCTCCACCCTGACTCCCACCTTGCGGATCCGGGCCCGCTGCAGCGCCAGGGCGTCGAACAGCCTGACGGCCGCGGCGTGGATCTCGCCGGTCATGTCCGTGGGAGTCGCGAGGGTGAGCGACCGGGTCAGGTCGGTGAAGTCCGACAGTCTCAGCCCGAGCACGACCGTACGACCGAGCATGCCGGCGGCCCGCATGCGCGACGCCGTACGGCCGGCCATGCGGAGCAGTTCGACCCGGACCCGCGCCGGATCGTCGGTGTCGCGCCCGAACGTCTCGGACGATCCCACGCTGCGCTCGCGCTCCGTGACGACGATGCGGCGGGAATCGCGTCCCCACGCGAGGTCGGCCAGCGTGGCACCGGCATGGGTACCGAACGCCCGCTGCAGCGTGGTGCGGGGAACGTAGGCGAGGTCGGCGACCGTACGGAGCCCGAGGCGATGGAGCTTCGCCGCCGTGGCCTCGCCGACGCCCCACATGGCCTCGACCGGCAGCGGGTGGAGGAACGAGACGATGTCGTCGTCGGCGACGACGCGCAGTCCGTCCGGCTTGGATTGCGCCGATGCCAGCTTGGCGACGAACTTCGACCCTGCGATCCCGACCGTGCAGGTGATCCCCTGCTCGTCGGCGACCAGCGCGCGCACCTGCTCGCCGACCTGCCGAGGGCTCCCGTACTGAAGCAGGGCGCCCTCGATGTCGCAGAAGGCCTCGTCGATGGACGCCGCCTCGACCCCTGCCGACACGGTCTCGAAGATCTCGAACACGCCCCGGGAGGTGGCCGCGTAGGCGTCGAAGTCGGGCGGTACGACGACCGCCTGCGGGCACAGCCGCCGAGCGGTGGTGGTGGGCATGCCGCTCTTCACCCCGTAGGCACGAGCCTCGTAGGTAGCAGACAGCACCACGCCGCGGGTGGCTCCGCCGACGAACATGGGACGGCCGCGCAGGTCGGGGCGCCGTCGCAGCTCCACGGAGGCGTAGAAGGAGTCCATGTCGACGTGCATCACCAGGGGCATGGCTCACCTGCCGGAGCTGTAGGGGCTCGAATGCCAGAGCTTGCGGGGTGCGTCTGCCGGCGAGAGACCGCCCGGCCTGACGTCGGCATAGGGAGACTGCTCGAAGCCGCTCGCATGCACCAGGACCCGGCGTCGCCCCATGCCGCCGGCCTTGCTGCGTTCCTGGTCGGCCTGCGGATCGGTGCGCGACCGCGCCGGAGCGGGGTCGGGCCCGCTGAGCAGTTCCCCTACCAAGGAGTAGCCCTCGGGCACGGCGTCCAGGAGCCGGTGCACGGCGGCGAGCGCCGCTTCCTCGTCGCCGGTGGCGTCGAGGGTGGCGTCCCAGGCGTTCTGGAGCACGGTGAGGTCCCAGGCGGCTGTGGCGCGCAGGGACCGTCCCCGCGGCCCGACCCGTTTGAGCACGCCACGGACGACCAGCAGCCACGAGCCGAACACCGTGGCGGCGTAGGGCCCCTGCACGTCTTCGAAGAAGGTGGCGTCGGCCAGGCCGGTGGTGTCGTCGAGAGTGAGGAAGACGACTCGGCGTCCGGACCGGACAGCCGGCGTCTGGGTGGCGACCTTCACCCCTGCCACGAGGAGTTCGCTGCCGTTGCGGCGGTTGAGCAGTTCGGCGGCGGGAGTGACGCCGAGCGCCGAGAAGAGCCGGCGGTGGCGTTCGACGACGTGAGTCGTCGCGTCGAGGCCGAGAATGCCCAGTTCGGCGGTCAGGCGCTCGTCGTCGGTCATCTCCGGCAGGCCGGACGGGGTGAGGTCGTCGTCGGGGCCACCGAGATCGAGCGGCCATTGCACCTCTGGTACTCCCACCGGCGCGGTGGCCCGCGACTGCGATCTCGCCAGGTCGCGGGGATCGGGGCGATTCGATCTCGGGGCACCCGGTGCCACGCGCCCCGCCCGTTCCTCCTCGGGTCGCGCCGCGATCACGGGTGTCACGGGGAGGCGGCGGGCACCGATGCCCCTGGCCCGCTGGGCGCGGGTATGGGCCCGGTCGAGCCGCGCGAGATCGGCCAGCCCCAGCAGCAGATCGCGCCGGGTGAGGACCGCGCGCTGCGCGACGGGTCTGGCACGGCCGATGCCGTACAGATCGTCGAAACCGCCGGCCAGCACGAGCCGCTCCGCGATGGGTGCCGCCACCTGCGCCCGGTTCCAGAAGTCCGACACCGAGGTGTAGGGCCGTGCGGAGACGATCCGGGCCACCTCGGCCGCGCTGATGCCCGACACGTCGGTCAGCGCCAGCCGGATGCCGTAGGCGGGTGGTGCGGCCGGATCGCCGGCCGCACCACCCGCGCCCGCCAGCTTCTCCACGCGGTAGGTGGCGTCGCTGACGTTGACGTCGAGCCCCAGGATGCCGACCCCCCAGAGCCGGGCTTCCTGGAGGAGCAGACGCTTGGGATACATCCCGGGATCGTGGGTGAGCACTCCCGAGAGGAAATGGGCCGGCCAGTGGGTCTTGAGCCATGCCGACTGGTAGGTGGGCAGGGCGAAGGCGGCGGCATGGGCCTTGCAGAAGCCGAACGAGGCGAACCCTTCGAGCACGGCCCAGACCTTGTCGACGAGTTCGGGGGTGTAGCCGCGAGCCAGTGCGGCCGGAACGAGCCACTGCTTCACGTCGAGCTGCCCGGCGAGATCGCCCAGCGCCCGCCGCGCCTCGTCGCCCTCGGCGAGCGAGCACCCGGTGACCGCGGCGATGATCTTGATCACCTGTTCGTGGAACACCACGACACCGCAGGTCTCGGACAGCGCCGCCACGAGATCGGGGTGCGGGTAGACCGGCTCGCGCCAGCCCTGCCTGGCTTCGAGGAACGGGGTCACCATGTCGGACTTCACGGGTCCGGGCCGGAACAAGGAGATGTCGATGACGATGTCGGAGAAATCGCGCGGGGCGAACTTGCCCACGAGTTCGCGCTGACCGGGCGATTCGATCTGGAAGCAGCCCAGGGTGGCCGCGTTGTCGATGGTCTCGTAGGTGGCCGGGTCGTCGAACGGCGCGAGGGCGTCGATGTCGACGCTGACGGCTTCGGTGCGCCGGATCTCGGCCACGGCGTGGGCCATGGCCGACTGCATCCGGATGCCGAGCACGTCGAGCTTGAGCAGCCCGATGTCTTCGACGTCGTCCTTGTCGAACTGGCTCATGGGGAATCCCCCGAAACTGGCCTCGACGGGGGTGCGGTCGAGCAGCGTCGCGTCCGACAACAGCACGCCGCACGGATGGAGCGCGACGTGGCGCGGCAGTCCGTCGAGCGACTCGACCAGGTCGAACAACGTGGTCAGCCGCTGCTCGCCGAGCCCGGCCGCTCGCAGCTCGGGCAGGTCGCGCAGCGCCGCCCTGGCGTCACGTGCCCGGATATGGGGAAACGCCTTCGCGATGGCGTCGATCTCACCCGGGGGCATCGACAGGGCGGCACCGACGTCGCGGACGGCGTGCCGCACCCGGTAGGTGTCGAGCATCGCGACGCAGGCGACCCGCTCGCCGCCGAAGGTGTCGAAGATCTTCTCGTACACCTCGGTTCGCCGTGCCGACTCCACGTCGAGGTCGATGTCGGGCAGCGCCTGGCGCAGCGGTGACAGGAACCGCTCCATGATGAGGCCGTAGCGGATGGGATCGACCCCGGAGATCCCCAGCAGATAGTTGACGAGGCTGCCCGCACCGGAGCCCCGGGCGGCGCAACGGATGCCGAGGCCGGCCACCAGATCGACCACGTCGGCCACGGTGAGGAAGTAGGACGCGAACCCGAGCCTGCCGATCACGTCGAGCTCGGCGTCGAGACGATCGGCAGCATCGGCCGAGAGCATGCCGTAACGACGGGAAACCCCTGCCTCGCAGCGCTGCCGCAAGGCCCGCATCGCCTCGACCGGGGTATCGCCGACGGCGAGCACCGAGAACTCCGGCAGGTGGATCTCACCGAGTCCGATGTCGGACCCGGGGTCGAGCGTGCAGGCCTGCGCGAGGCGGCGGGTCTCGCCGAGAAGCTGCTCGGCGCCCCCAGGGCCGCGCCCGGCACGGTGGGCGACCCGTTCGGCCACCTCGAGCATCGCCTTGCCCGGTTTGAGGTGTCCCTCGGCGTTGCGGCGGTCGACGTTGCGCAGGTCGAGGGGGACGAGCCTGCGTGCCGCGTCGAGCACATCGGTCGTCATCGCCTGGATCCGCTCGGCCATGCGGACGGCGTTGGTGAGCACGACGGGTAGGCGCTGGGCGTCGGCGAGGGCGACCAGGCGGGCCGCCTGAGCCTCGGAGGCAGCGCCGGCACCGGCGACGTCGTGGCAGGTGGGAGCGACGACGAGCCTGCCGTCCGGCAGCGCGGCCCGCCACCGCACCAGCTCGGCCTCGGCGAGGTCACGGCGACCCGTGGCCACCGCCAGACCGAGTTCGGAGTCGTGGCCGAGCAGCACCGACAGCCCGCCGTCGGCGGCGTAGCGGCTCACCTGCTCGAGCGTGGCCACCGGCGTGCCCCGGTCTCCGGAGAGGTGCACCTCGGACACGAGCCGGCACAGGGCCCCCCAGCCGGCACGCGACCGGGCCAGCAGGACGGCCCGTGGCAGGCGAGGGTCGCGCAGACCGCCGCCGCGGACGGGCGACCGCCGGCGAGCGACCTCGGAGTGGGCAGCGGCCACCGACGGGGAGGGGGCGAAGGCCAGGTCGACCCCGATGACGGGGGCGATGCCGGCCGCCAGACAGGCCTTCGCGAACCGGACCGCGCCGTAGAGACCGTCGCGGTCGGTGAGCGCGAGCGTGTCCATGTCGTGGTCGGCGGCGGCCGCGACGAGGGCGGCCGGGTGCGACGCGCCGTACTGCAGCGAGTAGCCGGACGCGACCCGGAGGTGGACGAACGGGTCACCCATGACGACCACGACTGTGCCGTTGCCAAGCCTCATCGAGCCGGCGTGAGACCTCGTCGCAGAAGGCCGACGCGTCGCGGACGAGGTCGTCGGCCTGACGTTCGGTCACGAGATGACGGGCACCGGCGGAGACCGCGTGCCAGGTGCCGCGGCCGGCGGCGAAGAACGCTGCCCACTCCGCGTACTCGGGTGCCGCCCTGCCCAGCACGTGCCACACGTCGGCGGGACGACCGCGCCCGGTACGGTGCGCAGCGACGGCGAGCACGGCAGCGGCGACCCGCAGCGCGCCCAGATGGGCGGCGAGGAACCTGTCGGCCGGCTGGTCGGCCAGCTCGGCGGCCAGCAGGGCCTGGCGGGCTCGGTTGAGGTCCGCACGATAGGCAGGCTCGGCGGCGAAGGCGGTCTGCTCGGCTGGGACGACGGCAGTGACGACGGTCATGGTGCACCCCCTCAGTCGACGACGGCCCGTAGCCGCCACGCGCCGGTACCCCACGACCTGTCGAGCTCGTAGATGCCGCTCGCCTCGTCGTCGGACGATCCCGCCGGACCGGCCAGCACCCGCCACAGTTCGTGCTCGGCCAGCAGATCGATCTCGTCGGGTGTCACCGGCGAACCTCCGGGACCGTGGCGGCGCTCTGCGTGCCGGCCCCACTCGTCGGCTGCGGTCTGCCACACGTCGCTGACGGCGGCGGGGGGCAGCCCCCCGAAAGCCCCGCGCCGGCCACGCGTCTCGGCGGTGACGGTCAGGGCCGACCGGCCTTCGTGAGTGCGGCCACGGTCGGTCGTCCGGCCCCGCGCCATGACCAGGGCGTCGTCGCCACGGACGGCACGCACCTGCGGCGCGTCCCACCACGCCCCGGTCTCGACCCAGCGTGCGAGCACCGCCTGGACGAGCAGCAGCCGGCCCCGCCACCGGAACCTCTCCGGCGCCTCCTGCCAGGTGGTCGCCCCGCCGGCGGCCGACACCTCCACGCGCCCCTGGACGACGTCGACGGGCTCGTCGTAGTTGCGCATCGCGTTCCCCTCACTGACGGTTCGGCACGCGCCTCGCGCGTGTGACGTTCTCGACCCGTAACAGTCGGGGAAGCCCCGGCGGAGCGGGGGTCGAGGTCCGCCCCACCGAGGCCGGCCCGGTGGCGTCCGACTTCCGTCGCTGCGGCCTTCCCCAGCCACAATCGAACGGATGTTCGAACAAGCACCACTATAGCCCCACCCTCGGACCGTGCGTCAAGAGCGATCCGGCGACCCCGATCCCGGCCGCTACCGGCCGCCGCGTCGCTCCCCTACCCTGACCGGCATGGAGTTGTTGCCCCTCACGTTCGCCAGCGGCTGGGCCAGTGGCGTCAACGCCTATGCGACCGTCCTCGTGCTGGGACTGCTCGGCAGGTTCGCCCACACCGGGGGGATCCCGGCGGGATTCCAGCGCACGGACGTGTTGATCGTGATGGCGGTGCTGGCGCTGGTCGAGTTCGTGGCCGACAAGATCCCCTACGTCGACTCGGCGTGGGACACGGTCTCGACCGTGGTCCGACCCGTGGCCGGGGCTCTCATCGGTGCCCTCATGGCCGGCGCCAACGGCGATCTGCTGACGATCTCGCTCGCGGCCGTCGGCGGGGTCACCGCCCTGCTCTCGCACCTCACGAAAGCCGGCATCAGGCTCGCGGTCAACACGTCGCCCGAGCCGGTGTCCAACCTCGGGGCGTCGCTGCTGGGAGACGTGGGAGTGGTCGGCATCACCACGCTGGCCACGGTGTCCCCTCTCCTGGCCGCCGGGCTCGTGGGCATCATCATGCTGGCGGGCTTCGTCGTGGCCTGGTTCGCCCTGTCCCGCATCAGGCGTGGCTGGCGGGCCTTCCGCCGCTGGCTCACCAGAACCACGGCCGCACCGGCCTGATGGCCGACCGCCCGGGAAGCCCACCGACGGGCCACACGGTCGCCGTGATCGGGGCCTCCCTCGGCGGCCTGGCCGCCGCCGTCCGGCTGGCCAAGCTGGGCCACCGGGTCACCCTCGTCGACGAGTCGCCCGCGCCGGCGCCGGCCGTGCCCGAGCGCGTCGAGCTCCCGGCGGCCTGGCGTGACCTGTTCCGCAAGTCGGGACGCATCCTCGACGCGGCCCTGGGCGAGGCCGGGCTCAGCCTCGTCCCGGCCCCGCCGACCGTCCTCTCGGACGGCGTCGCGCTGCCCGACGACCGTGGCGCCCAGTACGCCGCGCTGTCGGCCGCCTACGGGAGCCGGACGGCCGACGACTGGCGCGACCTCGTCGACGGTCTCGACGCCGTGTGGCAGGTCGTCCGCCGGGCCGGCCTGGAGTCCGAACTCGACCCGACCGACGCACCCGCGCTCCGGCTGCTCACCGGACGCACGACCGTCGCCGACCTCGCCGCCCGAGTCTCGCAGCCCGCGCTGGCACAGGTCGTGCTCGACGTCGCCCGTGACCGGGGCTGTGATCCGGCCCACGCGCCCGCCTGGTGGGCCGCGCGACTCGCGGTGCGCCGCACTTTCGGACAGTGGCAGGTGGTGGACGCCGACGGCCGGACCCGGCCCGGCACCGTGCTCGCCGCCCTGCTCACCGAGCGTGCTCGTCACCGCGGGGTGGACGTGCTCGTGGCTGCTGCCGGCGGCCTCGAGCCGCATCCGGACGGCGTGACGGTTCGGCTGAGCGGCACGGCCGGGGCAGGCGCCCTGACCGCCACGGCGGTCGTGAGCGCCGTCGATCTGTGGCGGCACAAGCGCCTGATCGGCTTCCCGCCGCCCGCCGTCCCCCGGCACCTCGGCCCGCTGCCGCTGCCACCCCGGCTCCTCGCGCAGGCCGCCGACGGCCGGGCATCGTGGGAGCGTGCCGACACCTGGCGAGCCCTCGAGCCCGTCTCGGGCTCCACCCACCGGGTCTGGTACGCGGGCTCCGGCTCCGTCGCCGGGGACCTGCCGTGGGCCCGCGTGCTCGTCGGAGCCCTGGCGACCTACGCATTGCACGAGGCGCTGACCGGACGCGACGTGCGCCCCGCCAACGTGTCCGGGCATCGCGCCCGCCCTGCACGCGTGGGCCCGGCGGCGTAGGCTGGATGCTCCCGTT
>Ga0073899_10000067_pt1 | contig 86090 bp, 76 predicted proteins | sample KloWWTmetaKNB5Ph_FD_88975 | JGI IMG/M metagenome (GOLD analysis project Ga0073899, IMG submission 88975) | Active sludge microbial communities from Klosterneuburg, Austria, studying microevolution and ecology of nitrifiers - Klosterneuburg... | ecosystem: Engineered > WWTP > Aerobic digester >... | reverse complement strand
CCGCAGCGCCGCAGGCCTTGGTGCCAAACGCGGGTGATCCTTGGGGCCAGATCGACGTCTTCGGGTAAGTCCCGGTCGGATCGCCTTGGCGCCGTCGGGGGAAGTGCGCAAGATCGTCGCACTGCAGCTTGCCTGACTCCCCCCGATCAGGAGCCCCGCCATGGCACACACCGAACCAGCGTCGCCCCCGACCGGCAAGCTCGCGCTTCGCCCTTCTCGGCCGAGCGCCGGCTGTTGTCGTGCGGGCGCGAATTTCGTCGTTCGAGTTGTCGGTGTGACAGCTGAGCTGCCGACCATGGCCGAGGGCATTTCCGTCGGTGCACAGACCCTGGGCGTGGTGGCGACATGAGCGACACCACGATCTTCCAGGCGCGCAAGATCATCACGATGAATCCGGCGCGGCCGGTGTGCACGCACGTGGCGGTGCGCGACGGGCGCATCCTGGGCGCGGGCACGCTGGCCGAACTGCAGGGCTGGGGCGCGCACCAGCTGGACACACGCTTTGCCGGCCAGGTGCTGATGCCGGGGCTGGTGGAAGGGCACAGCCACCTCATGGCCGGCACGCTGTGGCGCTACGTGTACTGCGGCTACTTCGACGCCACCGACCCGGCCGGCCAGGTCTGGCCCGGCCTGAAGTCGCTCGACGAGATGGTGGGTGCGCTGTCCCAGGCCGCAGCCACGCACGGCGACGGCCCGGTGGTGGGCTGGGGTTTCGACCCGATCTACTTCGGCGAGCAGCGCTGCAGCCGCGACGACCTCGACCGCGTGAGCCGCACGCGCGCGGTCGGCGTCATGCACGCCAGCGGCCACATCCTGAACGTCAATTCGGTGGCGCTGGAGCGGGCGGGCTTTCTGCGCCAGGGCATCGATCATCCGGCCTTTCCGCTTGGCGTCGACGGTGTGCCCACGGGTGAGCTGAAGGGCCCTGAAGCGATGATGCCGGCGCTCGATCAGGTGGGGCTGAACCGGTCCTTTCTGTCGGGTGACGCGCAAGGCATCCACGACTTTGCGCGCCTGTGCGTGCGTGCCGGCGTCACTACCGCCACCGACCTGGCGGCCACGCTCGGCGACGCCGAGGTCGACACGCTTCAGCGCATCACGGGTGACGATGCTTACCCGGTGCGCATCGTCCCGCTGCTGCGCTTGATCGGCATGACGCCCGCCGCTGCAGTACAACGCGCGCTGGCGCTGCGCGAGCGCAGCAGCGAGCGGCTGCGCCTGGGCCGCATCAAGGTGGTGGCCGACGGTTCGATCCAGGGCTTCTCGGCGCGTTTGCGCTGGCCCGGCTACTACAACGGCAAACCCAACGGCCTTTGGTACACCGCACCCGAAACCATGCGCGAGGTCTACACGCTGGGCCTGAAGGCGGGTATCTTGATCCACACGCACACCAACGGCGACCAGGCCACCGAGATGGCGCTCGACTGTATGCAGCAGGCGCTGGCCGCCAGCCCGGTGCGCGACCACCGTTACACGCTGCAGCACTGCCAGTTGGCCGACGAGGCGCAGTTTCGCCGCATGGCCGCACTGGGCCTGTGCGCCAACCTGTTTGCCAACCACCACCACTATTGGGGCGATCAACACCATGCGGTGACGGTGGGCCCCGAGCGCGCCGAACGCATGAACGCCTGCCGCTCGGCGATCGACGCCGGCGTGCCGTTCGCAATCCATTCCGACGCGCCGATCACGCCGCTGGGGCCACTCTTCACCGCCTGGTGTGCCGTCAATCGGCTGACCGCCAGCGGCCGTGTGCTGGGCGAATACCAGCGCATCAGCGTCGACCAGGCACTGCGCGCGATCACGCTGGGCGCAGCCTACACGCTCAAGCTCGACGGCGAGATCGGCAGCATCGAATGTGGCAAGCGTGCCGACTTCTGTGTGCTGGACGACGACCCCACAGCGATCGCACCGGATGCGCTGAAGGATGTTCGTGTCTGGGGCACGGTGCAGGGCGGACGGGTGTTCGCGGCCTGAGCCTTCGATCGTGCGTTCAGCCGGCTGAGGTGTCGGCGCCGGAGCCTGCGATGGCGGCAAACAGAACCACGATGCTGCGCGCATCCACGGTGTGGGTGCTGCCGCCGACTGTTGCAGCCTGCGCGTAGTCGCACAGGTCCTGCGGCGATGGCTGTGCGGTGTCGATGATGCGTCGCCAGGCCGCGCCGGATCCGGCCGGCAGCGGCGGCAGTTCGAAGTCGAGCGGCTGTCGCCAGGCGTTGAGCGCGAAGTGCATCAGCAGGTCGCCCGACAGGCTGCTGGCGGTAACGGCCAGGCTGTGTGATTCGGGGCCGAGATCCGGCGCGTCCAGGCGCACGCCGTGCAGCTGCGCCTTCACATGCGCCACCAGTTCGGCCAGCGTCAGGTGGTGGTCGCTCTGCACCGATTCGCGCAGGTTGCGCACGCGGATCAGGCCGCGCACGAAGCGCTGCAGCCCGGTATGGCGCTGCAGCAGTGTCCAGTCGAGCCAGCTGGTCTCGTTGTCCTGACCGTAGGCGTTGTTGTTGCCCTGCTGGCTGCGGCCCATTTCGTCACCCATCAGCAGCATCGGCGTGCCCAGCGACAGCACGGTGATGGCGAGCAGGTTCTTCATCTGGCGCAGTCGCAGCGCCAGCACCTCGGGGTCGTCGGTCTCGCCTTCGACGCCGCAGTTCCAGCTGCGGTTGTCGTCGCCGCCGTCGCGGTTGCCCTCGCCGTTGGCCAGGTTGTGCTTGCTGTTGTACGACACCAGGTCGTGCAACGTGAAGCCATCATGGCTGGTCACGAAGTTGATGCTCTGCGCCGGCTCGCGCGGGGTCTCGCCGTACAGTGACGGGCTGCCGAACAGCCGGTCGGCCAGCGCCGGCACGCTGTGCTCGTCACCGCGCACGAACGAGCGCACGTCGTCGCGGAAGCGGCCGTTCCACTCTTTCCAGTGGTCACCCGCGAAGTCGCCCACCTGGTACAGCCCGGCGGCGTCCCAGGCCTCGGCGATCAGCTTGGTGCCGGCCAGCACGGGGTCGGAGTCGATGTCCCAGATCACTGGTGCACGCGCCTGCGGCAGACCGTCTTCGTCGCGCGACAGGATGGCTGCCAGGTCGAAGCGGAATCCATCGACATGCATCACCTGCACCCAGTAGCGCAGGCTGTCGATGATCAGCCGCCGCATCACCGGGTGGTTGCCGTTGAGTGTGTTGCCGCAGCCCGAATAGTTGGCGTAGCGGCCGTCGGCTTCCAGCATGTAGTAGGTGGCGTTGTCCAGCCCGCGCAGGCTGTAGGTGGGGCCGCGTTCGTCGCCCTCGGCACTGTGGTTGTAGACCACGTCGAGAATCACTTCGAGCCCGGCGCGGTGCAGCGCCTTCACCATGTCGCGGAACTCGTCGAGCACTTGCAGCGGCCGCTGGGTGCTGGCAGTGGTGCTGGCAGTGTTGGTGGCAGAGGTGCTGGCATACGCGCTGTGCGGCGCGAAGAACGACACCGGCGCATAGCCCCAGTAGTTGACCAGCCCGCGCGGCGCGTCTTCAGGGTCGAACTGGAATACCGGCATCAGCTCGACCGCGGTGATGCCCAGATCGACCAGGTAGGGAATCTTGGCCACCAGCCCGGCATAGGTGCCACGGTGCCGCGCCGGCAGGCCCGAGCTGGGGTGGCGCGTGAAGCCGCGCACATGGGCTTCGTAGATCACGGTCGACGTGAACGGGCGGCGCAGCGGGTGGTCGCCTTCCCAGTCATAGGCACCGTCGTCGACGACCACGCTCTTCAGCGCCCAGGCATCGTTGGCGCCGGCCGCCTGGGCCGCGCTGCGGCGCGGCGCGCCTGGCACGGCGACCGCGCGGCCGTAGGGATCGAGCAGCACCTTGTCGCCGTCGAAGCGGTGGCCATGCAGGGGGTCGAAGGGACCGTGCGCGCGCCAGGCGTAGATCTGCCCGGGCCCGATGCCCGGCACGAAGACATGCCAGTAGTGCCAGGTGCGGTGGCGCCGCGCATCCAGCTTGATCACCTGCGCCGGCCGGGCGTCGTCGGCGTGGTGGTACAGCAAGAGCTCGAGCTGTGTCGCGTGCCGTGAATAGACGCTGAAGTTGACGCCGCCGAATTGCGGCATCGTGCCCAGCGGGTGCGGGCTTCCGGCTGCGGGTTCGCGCCGACCAAGTTGTGAGCCTGCCATGTGGAGCCTCCGGATCGGACCACAGCATCGCACAGCGGCGCCGCCTTGGGGCTGGCCCGATGGCGTCACCGTCCGCCTCTACACTGCCAGCGATCCGATGCTCTGGACCCCTTGCCGCGCATGGTCGATGCCCTGCCCACGGTGGTGATCGGTGGCTACCTCGGCGCCGGCAAGACCACCCTCGTCAACCACCTGCTGCGCCATGCCGGCGGGCGGCGCATCGCGGTGCTGGTCAACGACTTCGGTGACATCGCCATCGATGCCGAGCTGATCGATGCGACCAGCGGCGACGCTTCGGCCGGCGTGCTCAGCCTGTCGGGTGGCTGCCTGTGCTGCAGCTTCGGCGACGACCTGGTCGGCACCCTGAATGGCCTGGCGCAGCGACAGCCGGCACCCGATCTGTGCCTGATCGAGCTCAGCGGGGTGGCCTTGCCCGCGGCCGTGGTGCGCACGGCCCGGCTGGCGCTGGCGGTCGACATCGTCGGCACCCTGGTGCTGGCCGATGCCAGCGCGATCCGTGCCCAGGCCAGCGACCGCTACGTGGGCGACACCGTGCGCCAGCAATTGGCCGACGCCGACTGGCTGCTGCTGAACAAGCCCGATCTGCTGCCCGGCGCCGCGCTGCAGTCCTGCACCGACTGGCTGGCTGGCATGCTGCCCGGCGCACGCGTGATGGCCGCTGCCGCCAACGACCTGCCGGCCGAGCTGGTGCTGGGTTGGCAAGGTGAACTTGAAGCGCCCGAAGCAGCGGACACGATGGTGGCCTTCGCGCCGCACCCCATCGGGCCCAGGAAGCAACCCGTGTCGCCGTTCGACAGCGTCAGCCTGGCCTTGCCCGACGGCATCGACCTCTCGGCCCTGGGCCGACGCCTGGTCGACCCGGCGCTGGGCGTGCTGCGTGCCAAGGCGCTGGCGCGCGATGCGCAGGGCAGGGGCCAACTGCTGCAGGTGGCCGCCGGTCGCTGGGCGGTGACGGCGCAGCCGCTGCGGGGCGCGGGGCGGCTGGTGGTGATCGGCCTGCGTGAGCGCCTGGTGCTGGCGTCGGTGCAGGCGCTGGTTCAGGCGCTGGTGCAGTCGTTGGGGTAAGGCATCGGCATGCCGACCTGACACACCACTTCCATTCGACCCTACAGCAGCCGCCCCATGCGCAAAGCTGCCGCCGTCATCGCCGGCAGGCGCTGCAAGGCCTGCTCGATCGACATGCGTGCCGAAGGTGCGTGCACCGCGAGTGCGGCGCGCACGCGGCCGCTGTCGTCGCGCACCGGCACCGCCAGCGCCACCAGGCCGGCGATGAATTCCCCACGGTCCAGTGAGTGGCCGCACTGTGCAATGCGTGCGCATTCGGCGCGCAGGTCTTTGGTTCGCGTGATCGTGGTGGGCGTCAGCTTCGGCAGCGGCAGCTGGGCCAGCAGCTGCTGCCGTTCGGCGTCGGGCAGGTGGGCCAAAAACAGCTTGCCGCTGGCGGTGCAGTGCAGCGGCACGCGGCTGCCGACATCCATGCTCAAGCGCCAGGGCCACGTTGCTTCGACCCGGTCGAGGTAGAGCACGCTGGCGCCGTCCAGCGTGGTGAAGTTGCAGGTCTCGCCGACCTCGGCCACCAGGTCGGCCAGCAGTTCGTGGCGCAGGCCGCGCACGCTGCCGTGGTTCAGCGTGTCCAGCGCCAGCCGGCGCAGCGCCGGGCCGATCACGAAGCGCTTCTCGTCGACATCACGTGCCAGATAGGCGCTGGCCTGCAACTGTGCGCACAAGCGGTGCGCCGTGGCCTTGGGCAAGTGCAGGGCCTGAGACAGTTCGGCCAGCGTCAGTGCGCGGTTGGCAGCGGCCAGTTGCGCCAGCAGCCGCAGACATCGTTCGGCCGACGAGCCACTGGCCGCATCCGCGCCTTGCGGTACCGGCGACACCGCCTGTGTCGCGCCGGGGCGACCGCTGGACCTGGGTTTTCTCAGGGTAAGCATGGTGTCCGGAACATTGTGTTCCGAAATTTGAAGCCCTATCATGAATTGAAAACGGATCGCTGTGTTCCGTTTTTTTTCTACCCACGCCAACCGCAGCCACCACGCCCGCCATGTCCGAGAACGAGACGTTCGACTACATCGTCGTCGGTGCCGGCTCTGCCGGCGCCGTTCTCGCCGCGCGACTGAGCCAGGATCCGGCGGTGCGCGTGCTGCTGCTCGAGGCCGGTCCGCGCGACCGCAGCTTCTGGATCCACCTGCCCATTGGCTACGGCAAGACGATGTGGAATCGCACCTACAACTGGTGCTTCGAGACCGACCCCGACCCCTTCATGAACGGTCGGCGCATCTACTGGCCGCGCGGCAAGACGCTGGGCGGATCGAGTTCGATCAACGGCCTGATCTACATCCGCGGCCAGCGCGAGGATTACGACCACTGGGCCGCGCTGGGCAACCCGGGCTGGGGCTACGACGACCTGCTGCCCTACTTCAAGCGCAGCGAAAGCAACCAGCGCGGTGCCGGCCCCTGGCACGGTGCAGACGGCCCGCTGAAGGTGTCGGACATCGGCGCTGAACACGAACTGATCGAGGCCTTCATTGCCGGTGCCGCCCAGTGCGGCGTGCCGCGCAACGACGACTTCAATGGCGCCACGCAGGAAGGCGCTGGCTACTACCAGCTGACCACGCACCGTGGCTGGCGCTGCAGCACGGCCAAGGGCTATCTGGCGCCGGCCCGCAGCCGGCGCAACCTGGTGGTCCGCACCAATGCGCAGGCCACCGGCGTCATCCTGCAAGGGCGGCGTGCCACCGGCGTGCGCTACCGCCAGGGCGGCGCCGAGCGCAGGGCCGGCGCGCGTGCCGAGGTGTTGCTGTGTGCCGGTGCGCTGCAATCGCCGCAGCTGCTGCAGCTGTCGGGCATCGGACCACCGGCACTGCTGCAGCAGCACGGCGTGCCGGTGGTGCAGGCACTGCCTGGCGTTGGCGAGAACCTGCAGGACCACCTGCAGCTGCGCCTGTCGTACGAGTGCACGAAGCCGATCACCACCAACGACCAGTTGCTCACGCTGTGGGGCCAAGCGCGCATCGGGCTGCAGTGGCTGCTGTTGCGCAGCGGGCCGCTGGCGATCGGCATCAACCAGGGCGGCTGCTTCATGCGCGCGCTGCCCGAGTCGAACCGGCCCGACATCCAGTTCCACGTCGGCACGCTGTCGGCCGACATGGCGGGCGGCAAGCCGCATCCCTGGTCGGGCTTCACGCTGTCGGTGTGCCAGCTGCGCCCCGAGTCGCGCGGTCGGGTGCAGATCGCCTCGGCCGACCCGCTGCAGGCACCGTCGATGTTGGCCAACTACCTGTCGACCGAACTCGATCGCCGCACCGCCCTGGCATCGATCCGCGCGGCGCGCTCGATCGCCGCGTCGGCGGCGATGAAGCCCTACATCAAGCGCGAGGTCAAGCCCGGCCCCGAGACTGAAGATGACGACGCGCTGCTCGAATTCAGCCGCAACGCCGGCGCCACCATCTTCCACCCCAGCGGCAGCTGCAAGATGGGGCCGATCGCCCGTGACCCGATGGCCGTGGTCGATGCCCGGTTGCGCGTGCACGGCATCGACGCCTTGCGCGTGATCGATTGTTCGGTGATGCCCACGCTGGTGTCGGGCAACACCAATGCGCCCGTGGTGGCGATGGCAGAAAAGGCCGCGGACCTGATCCGCGGCGATGCCCGGCACTGACGGGCTTTCCTGGCTGGGGCGCTGGCTGGCCCCGATGTTCGACAGCACTGAAGATGGAGACCATGCACATGAAGACCTTGAACAATCCGACCCGGCGCCGCGCGCTGGGCGCCAGCGCCGTGGCGCTTGGATCGGGCGCCGGGGCGCTGATGGGCAGCCCTGCGATCGCGCAGGGCGTGACGCGTCTGAAGATCCAGACTGCGGTGCCCAGCTCGAGCATCTATTACGAGCTGATGAAGCACTTTGCGGTGCGGGTGGACAAGATGTCCAACGGCCGCCTGAAGTTCGAGATGCTGCCCGACGGTGCGGTGGTCGCGGCCTTCGAGATCCTGGAGGCGGTCGACAAGGGCGTGGTCGACGGTGGTTATGCCTGGACGCACTACTGGTCGGGCAAGAACACCGCGGCCGGCCTGTTCTCGAACCCGGCTGCCGGCGGCGGCACCGGGATGGACCAGCTCTCGCACGTCGCCTGGTTGTTCCAGGGCGGCGGCTATGCGCTGTACAAGAAGTTCTACAGCGACGCACTCAAGCTCAACATCGAGCCCTTCATGGTGCAGCCCATGGGCCCCGACCCGCTGGGCTGGTTCAAGACACCGATCAAGTCGCTCGACGACATGAGGAAGCTCAAGTACCGCTCGCCCCCGGGCCTGGTCGGCGAGATCTTCAAGGAGATGGGCATCAATGCGGTCGCGATGCCGGGCGGCGAGATCGTTCCCGCGGCGCAGCGGGGTGTGCTTGACGCGGCCGAGTGGATCGGGCCCGCAGACGACATGGCGCTGGGTTTTCACACCGTTTTCAAGCACTACTACCTGCAGGGGCTGCACCAGAGCTCCGACGTCGGCGAGTTGCTGATCAACAAGACCACTTGGAACAAGCTGACGCCCGACCTGAAGGCAATCGTCGAGGACGCTGCGATGGCCACGATGACCGAGACCTACACCTACAACGTGTACCGCAACGCGCAGGCGCTGCACAAGCTGCAGACTGAATTCAAGGTGCAGATCCACGACACGCCGCGCGACATCTTTCCAGCCTTCATCAAGGCCACCAACACGATCTACGACCGTGAGGCCTCGAAGAACCCCGTCTTCAAGGAGGCGCTGGATTCGCAGCGCAGCTTTGCCAAGCTGGTGGTGCCGTACTGGAACAAGATCAACGGTCTCTACTACAACCTCGGCATCGATTCGCCGAACGCCAAGTAGGACAGGGCACGAGGCGGCATGAGCGCGACGGGCCGGACCCAAGCGGTGAGCCCCGCGGCTCCAACTCACCCTGCGGCGAGTTGGACGGGGCGAGCGCCGTGCCCGTCTCGGGCCTGGCTCATCCCGCAGCGCGCAGCGCAAAGGGTATTGCAGTGAACATGACCGATTCCGGCCTGGCGCGGGCAGCGCGCCGCCTCGATCAATTGGCGATCTGGTCAGGCCATGTGGTGGCCTGGCTGATCGCCCCGATGGTGCTGTCGCTGTGCTGGGAGGTGGTGGCGCGCTTTGTGTTCAACGCGCCGACCCAGTGGGCCTACGACATGACCTTCATGTTGTATGGCAGCTTCTTCATGCTGGGGTCGGCGTTCACGCTGCAGCGCCGGGGCCATGTGCGCACCGACTCGTTTTACGCGGGCTGGACGCCGCGTCGCCAGGCCCAGGTCGACTTCGCCGGCTATCTGCTGATGGCCGTGCCCCTGGCCGGCATCTTCGCTTTTGTCGGCTGGGGCTATTTCGCCAAATCCTACGTCGGCAACGAGACCTTCGTCAGCAGTGTCTGGCAGCCCATCGCCTGGCCCTTCAAGCTGACCATGCCGCTGAGCGGCGCGCTGCTGCTGGTGCAGATCACCAGCGAATGCCTGAAGTGCCTGCACACGATGCGCACTGGGCAATGGCCCGCGCAAGCCGGCACCAGCGTGACGAAGGAGGTGGTGGTATGAGCAACGAGATTCTGGGCCTGATCGCCCTGGCCGTGCTGTTCGCGGTCATCTTCATCGGCTTTCCGATCGCCTTCACGCTGGGGGCCGTGGCGCTGGGCGCCGGCTGGTTCGCGCTCGGGCCGGTGGTGTTCGACCTGGCCGTGCTGCAGACCTATTCGGTGATGAAGGACACCGTGCTCGCAGCGATCCCTTTCTTCCTGTTCATGGGTTTCCTGCTCGAGCAGTCGGGCATCATGGAGCGCTTGTTCACCGGCATCCAGCAGCTGCTGTCGGGCCTGAACGGATCGCTGTATCTGGCGGTGTTGATCACGGCCACGATCTTTGCCGCGGCCACCGGCATCGTCGGCTCGTCGGTCACGCTGCTCGGTGTGATGGCGGGCCCGTCGATGATCAAGAGCGGCTACGACCCCAAGATGTCGGCCGGTGCGATCACCGCCGGCGGTACGCTGGGCATCCTGATCCCGCCCAGTGTGATGCTCATCGTGATGGGTCCGGTGGTGGGTGTGCCAGCCACCGATCTGTTCGCCGCGGCGGTGCTGCCCGGGCTGCTGCTGTCGGGCCTGTTCATCTCCTGGACCCTGGTGCGCTGCTGGATCAACCCGGCGCTCGGGCCCGCCCTGCCACCCGAGATGCGGCCCGCGTCGCTGTGGCCGGTGGTGCTCGATCTGATGGTCGGCGTGTTGCCGGTCGTGACCGTGATCCTGGCCACGCTGGGTGTGATCCTGGCCGGCATCGCCACACCCACCGACGCCGGTGCGGTCGGATGCGCGGCGACCTTCCTGCTGGTCGTCGGTTCCGGGCGCCTGACCTGGCCGCGCCTGAGGCGTGCTGGCCTGGCCACGCTCGAGATCAGCAGCATGATCCTGCTGCTGGTCACCTCGTCCAACCTGTTCGGTTCGGTCTTCTCGCGCCTGGGCAGCGCCGACTTCCTCGCCCAGGGACTGACCAGCCTGGCTTTGCCGCCGATGATGATGCTGCTGGTGATCCTGGCGCTGATCTTCGTGCTCGGCTGGCCGCTCGAGTGGGTGCCGATTGTGCTGATCGTGGTGCCGATCGCGCTGCCCATCGTCACCGCGGCCGGCATCGATCTGCTGTGGTTCAGCACGCTGGTCGCGGTCACGCTGCAGACCGCCTGGCTGAGTCCGCCAGTGGCCTTGTCGGCCTACTTCCTCAAGGGTGTGGTGCCTCAGTGGAATCTCAAGGACATCTACGCTGGCATGGTGCAGTTCATGGTTCTGCAACTGCTGGCGGTCGGCATCCTGCTGATGTTCCCCAAGCTGGTGACCTGGCTGCCGAGTGTCAACTGAGCCCGCTGGGCGTCCTGATGCAGGCCGCGCTCAACGCCAGGCCTGGGCCAGCGTCGTGGCCAGACCGAGCGCCGACACCAGCATCAGCAGGTTGAGCACGAAGCGGCGATAACGTTCCGGGTGAGCCTGCCCGAAACTGCGCTGTCCGATGCGGATGCCCAGCGTCATCGCCGGCCACAGCAGCAGCGCCCAGCGCAGCATGTCCAGCCCCATCAGGCCGGGCGCGGCCGACCCGCGCAGGGCCGTCAGCAGCGCCGACCACAGCAACGCGTACAGGCTGATCCACAGCAGGAAGGTGATCATCGTGGCGCGCAGTCGGGCCGGCGTCGGGTGGGTAGTGGACATCAGCAGCGCCGCGGCCACGCCACCGCTGGCCGCCAGGCCGTTGAGCAGGCCCGAGGCCACGCCCGCGGTGCCGCGCAGCGCAGCCGAATCGGCGAACAGGCGGCCGTTGGTCAGGCGCAGCGCCACCGCGCCGGCCAGCAGCGCGCTGCTGACCAGCAGGCGGACCGGCGTCACCGGCAGCCAGGCCAGCGCCGCCAGGCCCAGCGGCACGCACAGCAAGTTGCCCAGCAGCAGGCTGCGGTGCCAGCTGTGGTCGAGGTCGACCGCCACGCGCCGCACCAGGACCAGGCTGGCCACCGCCTCCAGCGCCATCATGGCCGTCACCAGCGGCCCCGGCGCGACGAAAGGCGACAGCCCGGCCACCACGAGCGCCGAAAAGCCGAAGCCGGCAAAGCCGCGCACCACGCCCGCACCCACGGCCACCAGCAGCGCCAGCACCAGCAGCAGCGGTGACCAGGGCCAGATCAGCTCGAGCATCGGGTCGCGGATCGCAGCTTACGGCGGCGACCTGCGCTCAGGCGTTGAAGTTCAGCCGCAGCCCCGGCGTCGGCCAGTCGTCGATGGCGATCAGCTTGCCCACGCCCGACAGGGTGACGAACAGCGTGCGCAGGTCGGGCCCGCCAAAGCACAGGTTGGTGACGTAGCGGTCGGGCAGCGGCACGTGGCTGCACATGCGGCCGTCGGGTGAGATCACGCTGATGCCGCCGTGCAGCAGCGTGGCCACCAGCAGGTTGCCGAAGGCGTCGACCGCCATCGAGTCGAAACGCTGGTAGTGCCCGCCGGGCGCTGCGGCCAGCAAACGCGCGCCCTGCGGCGACGGCCAGGGCAGCTTGTGCACCTGGCCGGGCGCCGTGACGTCGAAGGCCCACAGCCGCGCGCCCTCGGTCTCGGCGTAGTACAGCGTGCTGCCGTCTGGCGACAGTGCCACGCCATTGGGCGTCATCGCCGGATGCGCGACGACGTGCGCGCTGCGGCCATCGGTGCTGGCGTAGAACACGCCGCCGCGGTCGATCTCGCGCTCGCGCACCTTGCCCAGGTCGGTGAAGTAGAAGCCACCTTCGGCATCGAACACGATGTCGTTGGGGCCGCGCAAGGGCACGCCGCCAACCTGTTCGTACAGGCGATCGATTCGGCCTGTGGCCAGGTCGACGCGTTCGATGCGGCCGCCCGAGTAGTCGTCGGCCTGCGCGACCGGTCGCAGGCAGTCGCCCGGTTGCGACACATAGCGAAAGCCGCCGTTGTTGCACACGTAGACCGCACCATCGGGCCCGATGGCCGCGCCGTTGGGGCCGCCACCAAGATCGGCCACCACCTGCACGCGGCCGTCGCCCGTGACGCGGCTGAGCGTGCCACGGGCGACCTCCACCAGCAGCACCGAACCGTCGGCCATCGCCACCGGCCCTTCGGGAAACTGCAGGCCGCTGGCCAGTTCACGGATCTTCATCGGGGTGCTCCTCGGGGGCGACGGGATGGCACCGCGGGCGCTGCCGCGGTGCTGTTGCGAATGATCAGCTCGACCGGCAGCAGCACCACCCGCGTGGGCGTTTCGCCCTTGAGCTGCGCCACCAGTTGCGCGGCCGACTGCTCGCCGATGGCGCGGATCGGCACCCGCACCGTGGTCAGTGGCGGATGCAGATAGGGCGCGAAATCGTTGTCGTTGAAGCTGGCCACCGACATCTGCTGCGGCACGGGCACGCCGGCCGCGTCCAGCGCCGACAGTGCGCCGCCGGCCAGGTAGTCGTTGCCGCACACGATGGCAGTGACCGGGGTTCGCCGTTGCAGCACGGCCTGCATGGCCTCGAAGCCTTCGCGAAAACCGTACTCGGTTTCCAGCAGGGCGTCAGCGTTGAGGGTCAGGCCGCGTCGGGCCACGGCCTCGATCACGCCACGGAAGCGCCGGCGCGCGCGTTCGTTGTCGGCCGTGCGCCCGCCGATGAAGCCGATCTGGCGGTGGCCGAGGTCGGCCAGATGATCGACCACCAACGCTGCCGCTTCGCGTTCGTCGAAACCGATGCAGGGGCCCTGGTCGCTTTGCTGCGCCCACATCATCACGAAAGGCACACGGTGCGCGTGCAGCAACGTGAACACGGGCGCCGGATGTTCAGCGCCCAGCAACGCCAACGCATCGACACCGCGTTCGAGCAGGGTGCGCACGATCGCCGGGTCGTCGGCGAGCGCATGGTCGGGGGCCGACAGCAGCAGCTTGTAGCCGCTGGCGGCGAGTGCACTTTCCAGTGCCTGCACCAGCGTGGGGAACGACGAGCCGCCAAAGCGCGGCACCAGCGCACCCACCGTCTGCGTCTTGCGCATGGCCAGTGCCCGCGCAGCGCCGTTGGCGACATAACCCAGACGATTGACGGCCTCTTGAACGCGCTCTCGCGTGGCCGCACTGATCATCTCGGGGCGCGACAGCACGCGTGACACGGTGCCGGGCGAGACTCCGGCCAGTGCCGCCACGTCGGCCAGCGAGGTCGAGTTGCGGCCGACCGCAGCTGCGACGCGGCGCGCCGGGGTGGTCTTGGGCGGGATCGCGGTTCGAGGCATGCGGCAGGGTGCTGAAGCGCAAACGCTTGCAGGATTGACGAGCATGATACCCACCAACCCCTGTAGTGGTACGCATTGCAGGCAAGGGTTGACCCCAGGCCCGGCTGCATTGACAGCCAGGATGCGGCTGACTAGAGTTCAATGCAAGCGCTTGCATCAGCTTGTTTGAATCGTCCCACCCAGCGTGCCGCGCACGCCTCGGTGCGCACGTCGACCCCTGGAGCTTCCTTTGACCGTCACCAAGAACGCCCTTGTCCAGACGCTGCTCGAATGCGGCGCCAGCCACGCCTTCACGCTGCCGGGCCTGGGCATCACCTGGACCCTGGACGAGTTCTACGAGGTGCGTGACCGCTTCCGCGTGGTTCTGACGCGCAGCGAGCAGACGGCGTCGGTGATGGCCCAGGTGTACGGCAAACTGACCGGTCGGCCGGGCGTGTTCATGGGGCAGGGGCCGTTCGCCAGCACCACCGGCGCCTTCGGCATCCTTGAGGCGCAGTTCGCCGGCTCGCCGATGGTGGTGCTGACCGACACCTCGTGCTACGACGGCTTCGGCATGTACGGTGTCTACCAGACCATGACCGGTGACTACGGCGCCGCCGACGTGCGCACCGTGCTCGGCACGATGACCAAGTACTGCGCCTACGCCACCGAACCGCACGAGGCGGTGTACGGCCTGCAGCTGGCTTTCAAGCACGCACAGCTGCCGCGCATGGGGCCGGCCGCTCTGGTGATGAAGACGCCCATCATCCGGCGCGAGATGCCCGAGCAGACCCGGGTCAAGCTGTACCCCTCGGCCGGCTATCTGCGGCACACGCCAGCACGGCCTGACGCCGCCGCGGTGGCCGAACTGGCGGCCTTGGTGGCCGCCGCCGAATGTCCGGTGATCATCGCGGGCCAGGGCACGCAGACCGACGCCGCGCGCAGCCTGCTGGCGCCGCTGGTGCAGCGCGCTGGCATCGCGGTGGCCACCAGCTACAACGGCAAGGGCGTGATCGACGAAACCAGCCCGGTGGCCGTGGGCATGCTGGGCACCTGGGGCAGCAAGAGCGCCAACCGCATGCTGGGCCGGGCCGACCTGGTGCTGGTGCTGGGCGCCAGCCTGGGCCCCGACTACCTGCGCTTTCGAGACGACGGCATGATCGACCCGACGCGCCAGCGCATCGTGCAGGTCGACATCGACCCACGCCACGCCGGCTGGGTGCTGCCGGTCGACCTGGCCATCACCGGCGACGTGGCCGATGTTCTGCAGCAGTTGTCGGGCATGGACCTGGGTGCCGCCCGCTGCGATGCCCGGCTGGCCGCCATCGCCGCCAACAACCGCGAGCACGGCTTCGGCGTGCTGCCGCCGGTGATGGCCGCCGACGGCACGCTGCATTACGCCGATGTGGTGCGTGTGCTCGACCGGGCCATGGGCCCGCAAGACATGCTGGTGCTCGACGCTGGCAACAACCGCATCTGGGTGACCAGCATGCTGCGTCTGCGCACGCCCGGGCGCCTGGTGGTTCCGGGCGGCATCGGCGGCATGGGCTGGGGCTTGCCCGCCGCCGCGGCCACGCAGCTGGTGCACCCCGATCGCCACACCATCTGCCTGATCGGCGACGGCGGCGCCGCGATGACCATCAACACCCTGGCCACCTGTGTGCAGGAAGGCCTGCCCATCACCGTGATCGTGGCCAACAACCAGGGCCTGGGCATGGTGCGCGACAACATGAAGGACCGGCGCATCGCGGTCGACTTCTCGCCGATCGACTTTTCCGCCGTCGCGCAAGGCATGGGCTGCCGCGGCATCCGTGTCAACCGCGCCGACGCGCTGGGCGACGCCATCGCGGCGGCGCGCGAATCGGGCCGCCAGGGCATCACCACCGTGATCGACGTCGCCATCGACCCCACCGCCAGCCACGTGCCGGTATCGGACTACTGAAGTGAACACCCCCCTGGCCATCGTGACCGGTGGGTCCAGCAACATCGGCTGGGCCTGCGTGCAGCGGCTGGCGGTCGACCACCGCGTGCTGATCGCCGACCTCAGACCGCCGGCCGGTGCCTTGCCGCCTCAGGTTCAGTATCGGGCACTGGACATCACCGACAGCGTGGCCTGCGCGCAGCTGATGGCCGATGCAGCAGGTGACGACGGCCTGGCAGTGCTGGTGCATTCGGCGGCCATCACCGCGCCAGCTCGGCCGATCGAGCAGATCCTCGCAGACGAATGGCGGCGGCTGATCGAGGTCAACCTGACCGGCGCCTTCCTTGTCGCGCAGGCGGCGATCCCGGCCTTGCGGCGCGCGCGCGGCTGCGCGGTGATGATCGCCTCGCGCGCGGGCCGCACCGGCTATGCGGCGCTGAACGCCACGCCGGCGGGTACCAAGGCGCACTACGCGGCGTCCAAGGCCGCGCTGCTGTCGCTGGTCAAGTCGCTGGCGATCGAACTGGCACCCGACGGCGTGCGCGTCAACGCCGTGGTGCCGGGCTCGATCGAGGGCCAGATGATCCCGCGCGAACGCTGGCCCGAAATGGCCGCGCGCATCCCGCTGGGGCGACTGGGCACGCCCGACGAGGTAGCTGCCGCCGTGCACTGGCTGTGTTCGGTCGACGCAGGCTACGTGACCGGCCATGCGCTGGACGTCAACGGCGGCACGTGGATGAGTTGATGGCATTCAAACCCCACACCGGATCGCATGGCAGCGGACGGTGTGTCAACAGGAGACGACGATGAACCCTTTCTCGTACCGCGCGACGCGCTGGCTGGCCCTGGCGGCAATGGCTTCGGGCCTGTCCCTGAGCGCCCATGCACAAGACGTGCGGGTTGCCCGTCAGTACGGCATTGCCTACATCCCGCTGATGATCATGCAGGACCGCAAGTTGATCGAGAAGCACGCCGCAGAACTGGGCCTGCCCAACGTCAAGGTCACCTGGCAGCAGTTCACCGGCGGTGCGGTCATGAACGACGCGCTGATCTCGGGCAATCTCGACTTTGCAGTCGTCGGCCCGCCGCCTTTCCTGGCCATGTGGGCGCGTACCCACGGCACACCCAACCAGGTGCTGGGCATTGCCGCATTGAATTCGATGCCGATGTACCTGATGACGCGCAATCCGGCCATCAAGTCGATCAAGGACTTCGGCGAGAAGGATCGCATCGTGGTCAGCGGCGTCAAGGTTTCGACCCAGGCCGTGGTGCTGCAGATGGCGGCGGCCAAGGAATGGGGCATGAAGGAACACGATCGGCTGGACAAGCTGACGGTCGCCATGCCGCTGTCGGACAGCATGGCCCTGATGTTGTCGGGCAAGAGCGAGGTGACCGGCGACTTCACGGTGCCGCCCTTCTCGTTCCGTGAGATGAAAGCTGGCATGAAGCCGGTGATCGACACCTTCTCGGTGCTTGGCGGGCCGAGTTCGACCAACGTGATCTACGCGACCCGCAAGTACGTCGACGCCAATCCGAAGATGGTGCAGGCCTTCAGCGCTGCGCTGCGCGAGGCTCAGGAAGCGATCGGAAAGGACAAGGCTGGCGCGGCCGCCACCTACCTGAAGCTGTCGGGTGACAAGGAGTCGGTCGGCAACGTGGTCGAGATGCTCAACGACCCGAAGGTCGAATTCAGTGTCACACCGCGCGGCATCATGGCCTTCGCCGACTTCCTGCATGCCACAGGTGCCATCAAGGTCAAGCTGGCGTCGTGGAAGGACGCCTTCATTGCGCCACTGCACACCACAGCCGGCAACTGATGGCCGCCGCGCTGCTCGAGGTCGATGGCGTCACGCTGCGCTATGCCGGCGAGCGCGGCCTGGTCACGGCCACCGAGCGGGTCAGCTTCTCGATCACCGAGGGTGAGCGTCTGGTGCTGCTCGGGCCGTCGGGCTGTGGCAAATCGTCGCTGCTCAAGGCCATCGGCGGTTATCTGGCTCCGGCCGAAGGTGAGATCCGCCTGCGTGGCCGGCGTGTCAGCGAGCCCGGGCCCGACCGCATGATGGTGTTCCAGGAGTTCGACCAGCTTCTGCCCTGGAAGACGGTGCGCGGCAATGTGCAGTTCGCGTTGCAAGCTTCTGGCCGGGCCACCGCGGTGGCCGCTGCACAACGGGCGGATGCGGCCATCGCCAAGGTGCAACTGGGTGCCTTCGCCAACGCCTACCCACATGAACTGTCGGGTGGCATGAAGCAGCGCGTGGCCATTGCACGCGGCATGGCGATGGAGCCCGACATCCTGTTGATGGATGAACCCTTCGCCGCGCTCGACGCGATGACGCGCACCGCGATGCAGGACGAGCTTCTGCAGCTGTGGCAGGACACGCGCTTCACGGTGGTCTTTGTCACCCATTCCATACAGGAAGCGATCCGTGTGGGCAGCCGCATCCTGCTGTTGTCGCCGCACCCCGGGCGGCTTAAGGCCGAGGTCAACAGCGACGGCGTCGACCGGCGGCTCGAAGACGGCCGGCTGCTGTCGGAGATGATCCATCTGAGCCTTTTTGCCACCGCCGCGGCGACCTCAATCGAAAGCTGAACATGACCAGCGCCCCTGTCGACATCGTCACGCCAAGTCGCTGGAACCAGCCGCTGCCGCGCAAGATCGCCCTGCTGCTGCTGATCGGCCTGGCCTGGGAGATCTACGGCCGTGTGCTCGACAACGACCTGCTGTTTCCCACCCTGCTGCAGACCTTGCGCAGCCTGTACGAGGCCGTGATCAGCGGGGTACTGCCGCAGCGCGCGGGCAACTCCCTGGCCGTTCTCTTGCAGGGCTTTCTGCTGGGCACGGCTGGCGCCATGCTGCTGGCTGCCCTGGCCGCGACCACGCGCATCGGGGCCGATCTGCTGGACATGCTGACCGCGGTCTTCAACCCGCTGCCGGCAATTGCGCTGCTGCCGCTGGCGTTGATGTGGTTCGGTCTGGGCAACGGCAGCCTGGTTTTTGTACTGGTGCATTCGGTGATGTGGCCGATGGCACTGAACACGCATTCCGGGTTTCGTTCGGTGTCGCCCACCTTGCGCATGGTCGGCCGCAACGTGGGGCTGCGCGGCCTGCGCTACACCGCGGCGATCCTGATCCCGGCCGCATTTCCCAGCATCCTGGCCGGCCTGAAGATCGGCTGGGCCTTTGCCTGGCGCACCTTGATTGCCGCCGAGCTGGTGTTCGGCGTCAGCTCGGGCTCGGGCGGTCTCGGCTGGTTCATCTACGAGCGCAAGAACCAGCTCGACACTGGCGCCGTGTTTGCCGGCTTGCTGAGCGTGATCCTGATCGGCCTGGTGGTCGAGGGCGTGCTGTTTCGCTGGGTGGAGAACCGAACGATTCGCCGCTGGGGCATGCAATCGCAATGAAATCTGGGACCAGCATGAACACCGACTCCTTGCATGGCAATGCCGCGCCCGAAGTGCGCGAAGCAGACCCCGGCCGCGGCTGCCGCCGGCTGGGCGGGCGCACGGCGCTGCTGACGGCGGCCGCGCGCGGCATCGGATTCGCCTCGGCCGTGCGCCTGGCGGCCGAGGGTGCGCAGGTCTGGATCACCGATCGCGACGAGGCCGCGCTGGCACAGGCGGCGCAGGCCGCAGCGGCAGCCGGCCTGCGCTTGCACACTCAGTGCATGGACTCGTCCAACGCCGCCGACGTGGCGTCATCGATCGCGGCGGTGCTGGCACAGGCCGGCCGCGTCGACGTGCTGGTGAACAATGCCGGTGGTTCTCTGCACACGCCGTTTCGCCTGCTCGACGAGACCGACGCCCATTGGCAGCAGGTGATGGACCTGAACGTGATGGGTGCGGTGTGGGCCAGCCGCGCGGTGCTGCCGGCGATGGCGGCGCAGGGCTTCGGCCGCATCGTCAACTTCGGGTCCAAGGCAGGGCGTTTCGGCAGCCTGATCGCCGGGCCCAACTACGCCGCCGCCAAGGGCGCGATTGCCGCGCTGACGCGCCAGATGGCGCAAGAATTCGGGCCGCAGGGCATCAGCGTGAACTGCATCTGCCCCGGCGTGGTGATGACCGAGCGCACGCGCGGGCTGTGGGCAGAACGCCGCAGCGCCGAAGAACGTGAGCGCGTGCTCAAAGAGATCCCGCTGCGCCGCCATGCCGAGGTGGAAGACGTGGCTGCCGCGGTGGCCTGGCTGGTCAGCGACGACGCAGCCTTCATCACCGGCATCACTCTGGATCTGAACGGCGGCCAGGGTATGGGCTGACCGCAACATCACCGTATCAACGACGATCTAACCCGAAGGAGATTTCATGACCCACCCGATCCCGCGCCGCCATGTGCTGCCCCTCTTCGCCGCCGCGCTGCTGGCCGCACACGGTCTGGGCCAGGCCCAGACACCGAACTTTCCGCAACCCGGCAAGCCGGTGCGCATCGTCGTGCCGTTTCCACCGGGATCGGGGTCGGACGTGAACGCGCGCATCGTCGCCAAGCAGCTGCAGGACCTGCTGGGCGGCCACCCGGTGATCATCGACAACAAGCCCGGTGCCGGCACCTTCATCGGCGCGCAGGAAGTGGCGCGCGCGCCGGCCGACGGCCACACGCTGCTGTACACCATCGTGATCACGCACACGCAGAACCCGCACCTGTACAGCAAGCTGCCCTACGACCCCTTCAAGGACTTCACGCCGCTGACGCAGGTGATGAAGTCAGCCACCGTGCTGATTGCGAACCCGTCGGCGCCTTTCAGCACGGTCAAAGAGCTGGTGACCTACGCCAAGGCCAACCCGGGCAAGCTGAACTTCGCCTCGTATTCGGCCGGATCCACCTCGCATCTGAACGGCGAGCTGCTGATGATGCGCACCGGCATCCAGATGGTGCACGTGCCGTACAAGGGCACGGCCGATGCGTCGCGCGCGCTGGTGGCCGGTGACGTGCAGCTGTACTTCGATGGCACCTCGTCTGCGGTGCAGCTGATCAAGGCTGGCCGTGCCAAGGGCCTGGGCACGGCCACGCCCAAGCGCGTGCCGGTGCTGCCCGACTTGCCGACCATTGCCGAGGCCGGCGTGCCGGGCATCGACATCGTGGGCTGGCAGGGCCTGTTCGCACCGGGCCACATGGACCCGGCGCTGGCTGCCCGCCTGGCGGGCCTGCTGCAGAAGGCCGTCACCTCGCCCGACATGCTGAAGGCGATCGAACAGCAGGGCAATGAGCCTTCGGGCGTGTCGGGCGCCGAGTTCGCGGCCATCGTCAAGAGCGACTACGAGCGCTGGGGCGAGGTCATTCGTTCGGCCAAGATCAAGCTCGACTGAAGGCGACAGCATGCACGACACCACCATTCGCGGCGGCACGCTGGTCGACGGCAGCGGCCGGCCGCGCTTCCAGGGCGACATCGGCATCGACGATGGCCGCATCACCGCCGTCGGTGGCAAGCTGTCACCGGGCCGGCGCGACATCGACGCCAGCGGGGCGCTGGTCACGCCGGGCTGGGTCGACGTGCACACGCACTACGACGGCCAGGTCACCTGGGACCCCTACCTCAGCCCGTCCACCGACCACGGCGTGACGACGGTGGTGATGGGCAATTGCGGCGTCGGCTTCGCGCCCGTGCGCGCTGACCGCCGCGACTGGCTGATCAGTGTGATGGAGGGCGTGGAGGACATCCCGGGCACGGTGCTGTCCGAGGGCATTCGCTGGCAGTGGGAAAGCTTTCCTGAGTATCTGGACGCGCTGGACGCCATGCCGCGTGCGCTGGACGTCGGCGCGCAGATCCCGCATTCGGCGCTGCGCACCTACGTGATGGGTGAACGCGGCGTCACCCATGACGAGGCCGAGCCGGCCGACATCAAGGCCATGGTGGCCTTGGTGCGTGAGGGCCTGCGTGCCGGCGCGCTGGGTTTCTCGACCAGCCGCACCATCATCCACAAGTACCAGGGCCGCAAGTACCCACCGGGCACCTTTGCGTCGCCCGACGAGATCCTGGGCCTGGCGCGCGCGCTGGGCGAGGTGGGGCATGGCGTGTTCCAGATGACGTCCAACCACACGCAGATGGAAAGCGAGCTGCCCTGGCTGACGCAGGTGGCGCGTGACAACCGGCTGCCGGTGGCTTTCGCGCTGGTGCAGACCGACCAGACGCCCGACACCTGGAAGCGATTGCTGGCAGCGCTGGACCAGACCCACGCCGAAGGGGTGCCGCTGTACGGCGCGGTGGCTGGGCGTCCGGCCGGCATCCTGATGGCCTGGCTGGGGTCGATCCACCCGTTCATGGCCCATCCGCTGTGGCAGCAACTGCTGACGCTGCCCTGGGACCAGCGGCTGGCGCGGCTGCGTGATCCGGACGTGCGCGCGCAGCTGACCGACGCGGCCGTGCTGCAGAGCGCGGCGCAGCACGACTCGCGCCTGGCCTACCTGACCCAGGGCTTCCACAAGATGTTCGCGCTGGGCACCGAGCCCGACTACGAGCCCGCGCCCGAACACAGCGTGGCGGCGATTGCGCAGCGTGAAGGCCGAAGCCCGCTGCAGGTGGTGTACGACCTGCTGATGGCCGACGAGGGCCGTGGCATCGTCTATTTTCCGAGCTTCAACTACGCCTACAACGATCTCAGCCAGCTGCACACCGAACTGCAGCACCCGCGCACCATGATGAGCCTGGCCGATGGCGGTGCGCATTGCGGCTACATCTGCGACGTCAGCATGCCGACCTTCATGCTGACGCACTGGGCGCGCGACCGCAAGCGCGGCCCGACGCTGCCGCTCGAGCTGATGGTGCAGCGCCAGACGCGCGACACCGCCGCCATCTACGGCCTGCACGACCGGGGCCAACTGCGCCCCGGCGCGCTGGCCGACATCAACATCATCGACTTCGACCGCCTGAGCCTGCCGCCGCCGCGCGTGGCCTTCGACCTGCCGGCCGGCGGCCGCCGGCTGGTGCAGGGCGCCCGTGGCTACGTGGCGACCTTGAAATCCGGTCAGGTCATCATGCAACAGGGTGAGCGTACCGGGGCGCTGCCAGGCAAGTTGGTGCGCGGGCCGCGGTCGGCGGCAGCCTGAGGCTGCACGCGATCCTGTAGGCTGCAGCGTTCGTCGCACCCAGGAAGCCCGATGCCCTACGTCCTGCTCAAGACCCTGCATGTTCTCGGCGTCATCGTCTGGATCGGTGGCATGCTGTTTGCGCACGTCTTCCTGCGCCCTGCGGTGCGGCGCTTGAACCGCCGCTGCGCCTGCGGCTGATGCACGACGTGCTGGGTCGGTTCTTCGGGGCCGTGGTGCTGGCGTCGCTGGCGGTGCTGATCAGCGGGGTCTGGATGCTGGCTCGCGTGACGGCCACGGCCGGTTTTGTGATCAGGTTCAGGGTAGGCGCAGCGTGCCCGTCAGCGTGACCCGATCGAGGCCCGCACTGCACACCACCAGCAACGCGCGCCGGGCAGCGCCGGCGCTGGCGGTCGAGGTGGGGGCCAGGGCCGTCAGGCTGCGCATCAGGTGGTCTGCTGATGCAGCGTCCAGCCCGCGGGTGGGTTCGTCCAGCAGGGTCAGCGCACATTCGGCGCTCAGCGCCACGGCCAGGCCCGCCTTCTGGCGCGAACCGGTGGACAGCGCGTACAAGGGCTTGTCGCGATGCGGCAGCAGATCAAACGCGGCGAGGTGGTGCTGCCAACCTTGTTCATCCAGCAGGGGGTGGCGCTGGCGCAGCGCCTGCATCAGTCCGACCGGGGTCAAAGCGTCGCAGCCGGGGTCGCGCACGTCGAAGAAGCACAGCTGTTGCCGGTAGGCCGCCGGGTCGTCTTCGCATCGCCGCCCGCGCAGCCGCAGTTCACCACGGCCTTGCAGGTCGGCAGCCAGCAGGCGAAGCAGCGTGGTCTTGCCACTGGCCATCTCGCCGTCGAGCAGGGTCACGCCGGGGTGCAGATCAGCCGACCAATCGTCGAACAGGGCGGCCTGGCCGGGATGGGCGAAGCTCAGGTGGCGCACCTGCAGCACTGGATCGGACAACGCGCCTTGCATGCTGGGCCGTCGCCCTTCAAGGCCGCAAGGCTGCCGCTTCGCGCAGCTTGTCCTTGCGGCTCTTGCGGTGGCCCTTGACACCACCAGCGCTGGCCGCGGCGACGCTGCCGTCGAGCGGGGCCGCGGGTTCGAAGCCCGCCACCTGCTCGCGCGGCACGCGCTGCTGGCGGCGCTTTTCGATCAATCGGAACTGCGCTTCGCTGCCCGCGGCATCGGCCATGATGAAGCTGACCGCCAGGCCCGCCTGGCCGGCGCGGCCGGTACGGCCGATGCGGTGCGTGTAGTCGACCACCGAGCGCGGCAGGTCATGGTTGACCACCACCGGCAGTTGCGTCACATCGATGCCGCGTGCTGCCAGGTCGGTGGCCACCAGCACGGTCAGTGCGCCGCTGTGCAGGTCGGCCAGCGCCTGGTTGCGCCGGCCCTGGCTGAGCGCGCCGTGCAGTGCCGCTGCGGGCACGCCGGACTGACGCAGCTTGTCGGCGACATGCTCGGTGGCGTGCTGGGTGGCCACGAAGACCAGCACGCGCGGCCAGTGCTCACTGCGGATCAGGTGGCGCAGCAGCGCGGTGCGGCGTGCCTTGTCGACCTGGATGGCACGTTGGCGGATGTCTGGCAAAGCCGCGGTGCTGCCACTGCCGACGTCCACATGAAGGGGATCGTGCAAGGCCCGGCCGGCCAGCGCGGCCACGTCGTCGGGCATGGTGGCCGACAGCATCAGGGTCTGTCGCACCTTTGGCAATCCGGCCAGCACGGCACCCACCTCGTCGGCAAAACCCAGGTCCAGCAGGCGATCGGCCTCGTCCAGCACCAGCAGCTGCAGCGCCGCCAGGGACAGGGCCTTGTGACCGATCAGGTCGAGCAAGCGGCCCGGCGTGGCCACCACCAGGTGGGCACCGCCACGCAGCGCCATCAGCTGCGGGTTGATCGAGCCGCCGCCTACTGTCACCACGGTCTTCAGTGGCGGTGCCAGCGCGCCCAGCACGGCACCGATCTGCAGCGCCAGCTCACGGGTCGGGGTCAGGATCAGCGCGCGCAAGCGGCGTGGCTTCTCGATCCTCAGGTCGGGTTGGGCCAGCAGCCGCTGCAGCAGCGGCAGCACGAAGGTCGCGGTCTTGCCTGAGCCCGTGGGCGCCACGGCCAGCAGGTCGCGGCCCTGCAGGATGGCCGGAATGGCCGCCGCCTGGACGGCCGTGGCCGAGCGCCAGCCGACGGCAGCGGCGCGGCGCAGCAGATCGGGTGTCAGGCCCAGGTCGGCCAGGTTCAGGGCGGGCGCAGCGGATTCGGCAGTCATGCGGTGGCGGCAAGGGCTTTCATCGACAAGGGGTCAGGCCTGCCAGACGCCGTAGCCGGCCTCGCGCAGCGCTATGGCCAGCTCGACCTCCATCTCGCGCGCAGCCTGGTAGGGCATGGGGTTGTACACCGCATACAGCTGCGGCAGCAGCCGCAGGCCGTAGTCGCGTACAAAACGGTTGGCCTGGATGCCGGCCTTGTGCTTGTCGAAGCGCAGGTCGGGGTCGAGGCCGGTCATGCCGACGTAGACCAGCAGTTTGCCCAGCTGGTGGTCCGGGTTGGCCTGGCGAAAGCGCGGCTCGTTCCAGACCCGGTCGCTGAGTTCGACCACGTAGACATGGTGATGGTGGCGTGCCATCTGCCGCGCCGGATGGTCGCTACCGCAGCAGGTTCTTGCGGCTGGCGTGCGCCATGGCCGCCGGCGCGGTAGGCCGCAAGCCTCGCTCGATGAGATACAGCATCCGATGGATTTCTTCGCGCGAGCAGCTGTGGTCGACGCCCATGCCTTGATTCTCGGGTGAAGGCCCGACCGTGTTGCTGCCAACACCGTCAGGATGGGCCTCATCTTAGCGGCCTGACGCCCACGAAGCGCGGCCTTGCTTCGTACCTCCTCCTTCGCGAACAGCACACGCCGAAGCCGCAGCGCTGCTGCGCTGCGGCTTCGGGATGGATCAACCCAGTTGCACCGGGATGAAGATCTGCTGACCGCCGCGAGCCACCAGCAGGGCCACGTGCTTGGGGTGCTTGTTGAGAGCTTCACGCACTTGCTCGATGCCTTGCACCGGCTTGCCGTTCAGCGCCATCAGCACATCACCGGGGGCCACACCGGCCAGCTGCGACGGCCCGCTCACGCCTTCGATCAGCAGGCCGTGGTCCAGCCCCGACTGGCGAAGCTCGTCGCTGGTGAGGGGGCGCACGTTCAGGCCCAGCGAGGCGCCTTCGCCCTGCGCCACGGTGGTGGCCTTGTTGGTGCTCGCGCTGCCCAGCGCCACCGCGATCTCGCGCGCGGTCTTGTCGCGTTGCACGGTCAAGGTCAGGCGGTCGCCCGGCTTGGCCATGCCGACGCGGCTGGACACATCGCCGGCGGTGTGCACGCCCTGCGTGTCGATGGCGGTGATCACGTCGCCCGGCTTCAGGCCCGCCTTGGCCGCCGCACTGTCAGCGACCACGCTGGACACCAGCGCGCCGTCGGGCGACTTCAGGCCGAAGGATTCGGCCAGCGGTGCCGACAGGTCCTGCAGCGTCACACCCAGGCGCGCGTGGTCGACATGCCCGTGCGCCACGATCTGGTCGCCCACGCGCATCGCCACGTCGATCGGGATCGCGAAGGCCACACCCTGGAAGCCACCGGTGCGTGAATAGATCTGCGCGTTGATGCCCACCACACGGCCCGCGGCGTCGAACAGCGGCCCACCCGAATTGCCGGGGTTGACTGCGGCGTCGGTCTGGATGAAGGGCACGTAACTGTCGCCCGGCAGCGAGCGGCCCTTGGCGCTGACGATGCCCTGGGTGGCCGTCTGCTCGAAACCGAAGGGCGCGCCGATGGCCAATACATAATCTCCAACCTGAATGGCCTTGGGATCACCCAGCGACACCGTGGGCAGGTCTTTGGCATCGATCTTCAGCACCGCGATGTCGGTTGCCGGGTCGCTGCCCAGCACCTTGGCGGTGAATTCGCGGCGGTCGCTCAACTTGACCGTCACCTGCTTGGCGTCGCGCACCACGTGGGCGTTGGTCAGCACGGTGCCGTCGGCGCTGACGATGAAGCCCGAGCCCTGGCCGCGGAAGGGCTGCGCGCCCTGCGGGCCCTGGAAGCCGGGCACGCCGTGGAAGAAGCGATAGAACGGATCCTGATCGAACGACGGGCCGTCGGAGTTGTCGGCGTTGTGCAGACCGGACACGGTGACGCCCACCACCGCGGGACCCTGGCTCTGCACGATGGCCCGGTAGTTCGGCGCGCTGCCCGCGGGCAGCGCTTCGACCGGTTTCGCCGCCGTGGCGACGAGCGTGCTGACGGGTGTCGCGGCACTGCTGGATTCGGACTTGTGCAGCCACGATGGCAAGGTCCAGGCCTGCGCGCTGGTGGCGGTGAAGGTGGCGGTGACCAGCGATGCGGCGGCGGCCGCGATGATGAGAAGCTTGGGTTTCATGAGGGGTCTCCGTTTCGAACGAACGGCCGGCGGCCGTCGATGCCAGCCACTGTGCCGACCCCGGATGAATGCTGGATGAAGCGAAGGTGAGGCGAGGATTAAGACGCGGCCGGCTCTGGCGGCGGCTGCCTCGGTGGCGCAGCCAGCGGCAGCTGCACCTGCACACGCAGCCCGCCCAGCGGTGACGGCGCCAGCGACACGCGGCCGCCGTGGCGCTCGGCGATCGTGCGCACGATCGCCAGGCCCAGGCCGCTGCCTTCGTCGCGGCCGTCGGCGCCCCGGTGAAAGCGCGCAAACACCCGCTCGCGTTCGGCCATCGGAATGCCGGGGCCGTCGTCATCCACCCGCAGCAGGGCGTGGTTGCCTTCGCAGCGCAGTTGCACCACCACCTGCGGCCTGGCACCGCCATGCAGGATGGCGTTGTCGACCAGGTTGCGCACCAGGCCCTGCAGGGCAGCGGCATTGCCGTGCATCGTGCAGGCGGCGGGCGCGTCCAGCGTGACGCTGGCGTGGTGCTGGGCCGCCAGTGCGGCACTGTCACCCAGCGCCAGCCGCAGCACCGTGGTCAGCTCGAACTCGGCCACCGGCCAGGCATGGCCAGGCTCGGCGCGCGCCAGCGTCAGCAACTGGTCGACCAGGCGGGCAGCGCGGTCCACGCCGGCGCGCAGGCGGTCCAGTGCGGTCTGGCGGTCGTCGGCGTCGTGCGCGTCGCGTACCAGGCCGAGCTGCAGGCGCAGCGCGGTCAGCGGCGTTCGCAGCTCGTGTGCCGCGTCGGCCACGAAGGCGCGTTGCGCCTCGAAGGCGCCGGCCAGTCGTGACAGCAGCTGATTGAAGGCCTGCACCAGGGGTTCGATCTCGCTGGGCAGACCGGCCAGCGGCAGTGGCGCCAGCGAATGGGCGTCACGCCGGCTGGCCGCTGCGACCACGCGCTGCAGCGGCGCCAGCATCAGCCCCACCAACCACCACAGCGCCAGGCCCAGCAGCGGCGCCGCCACCACGATGGGCAGCACGCTGCGCCATGCGGCGCTGGTGGCCAGCTGGCGGCGCACCGCCAGCGGTTGCGCCACCTGCACCACGCGCGCTGGCGTCGCTGCGCCGTAGACGCGCCAGGTGATGCCACCGGCCTGCACGTTGCTCAAACCCAGCGTGGTGCGCGGCGGCAACGGCGCGCTTTCACGCGGCTGGCTGCTGTACAGCGCCACGCCGTCCATCGACCAGACCTGCACCACATAGTCGAGCTCGGGGTTGTCCAGGCCGGCACGTTCGGCGTCGGTGATGTGGCCCTGGTCGCGCAGCGACAGCGCCATCTGCCGCAGGTGGTAGTCGAACAGTTCGTCGGCCTGCTCGTGCACGCTGACGTAGGTGGCGCTGCCGACCGCAATCGACGCCAGCACGCCCAGCAACAGCAGGAAGACGAACAGGCGCGCGCGCAGCGATCGCATCGCTCAGGTCTGCTTGGCCGGCCCGACGTAGTAGCCCACGCCGCGCACGGTGTGCAGCAGGTCGTCGCCCAGCTTCTTGCGCAATTGGTGCATGTAGACGCTGATGGCGTTGCTTTCGACTTCCTCGCCCCAGCCGTACAAGCGGTCTTCGAGTTGCGCGCGCGACAGGATGGCGCCGGGCCGCTCGAGCAGGGCCTGCAGCACGGCGTATTCGCGTGCCGACAGCAGCACGGCCCGGTCTGCTCGACTGACCTCGCGCGTGGTCGGGTCCAGCTTCAGGTCAGCCACCGACAGCACCGTGCTGGCGCGGCCGGCCTGGCGGCGGCCCAGCGCGCGCAAACGTGCCAGCAGTTCGTCCAGCTCGAAGGGCTTGACCAGGTAGTCGTCGGCGCCGGCGTCCAGGCCGCGCACCTTGTCGGCCAGCGCATCGCGCGCGGTGAGCACGATCACCGGCGTGGTGTCGCCGCGTGCGCGCAAGGCCTGCAGCACCTCGAGCCCGCTGCGCTGCGGCAGACCCAGGTCGAGCAGCACGGCGTCGAAGCGCTCGCTGGCCAGGGTGGCATCGGCGGCGCGGCCATCGCGTACCCAGTCGGTCGCCATGCCTTGCCGACGCAGGGCTTCGCGCAGGCTTTCGCCGATCATCCGGTCGTCTTCCACCAACAGCACGCGCATGCCCGTACCTCAGGACCCCAGCACTCTAGTACCCCACATCGCCGTGGCCTGAGCGGCGACAGTCCAGACCCTAGCACGGGCCCCACCTGCCCTCATCCGATATCCGAAGGGCAAGGCCCGCGGATGCTTGGGGCAGACAGAACCCAGGGTGAACCCGGTGTCCAGTAGCATGCGCGACTTTCGCTGAACCCTGCGGCCCAGCGCCTTGCAGCCACCAGCGTCCGACTCTGGCTACCGCGCGTCGGTGCCGCCTACCCAACATGAACGACTCTCCTGCCTTCGGGGCGCCCGCGGCCAGCGTGCCCTTGACCCTGGCCCAGGTGTTGCCGTCGAGCTGGCCGGCCCTCAACACGATGACCGTGTTCGGCCTGCTGCTGGCCTTCGGCGTCTTGGGCGGCCTGCTGGCGGCGCGTGCGCGCTGGTTGCCGTCGATCACCGGCTTCATGGTGTTCGGCCTGCTGATCGGACCCAGCGGGCTGGGCCTGCTGTCGAAGGAGGCGTTGTCCGGCGCCAGCGTGCTGGTCGACATCGCACTTGGGTTGATCCTGTTCCGGCTGGGCGTCACCTTGCATCCGACGAAGGCCCTGCGCAACAAGCCGCTGCTGGTCACCGCGCTGGCTGAAAGTTTGCTCACCTTCGGCCTCATCCTGGCCCTGATGCTGTTCATCAACGCGCCGCCGGTGGTGGCCGTGCTGGCGGCGGCGATCGCGGTGTCGTCGTCACCTGCGGTGCTGATCCATGTGTCGGAGGAACTGCACGCCAAGGGCCCCACGCTGGACCGCACCGAGTCGCTGGTGGCGGCCAACAACGTGTTGTCGTTCCTGATGTTCTCGCTGGCGCTGCCGGTGGCCCTGGTGGGTGAACGGTTCGAGCTGAAGACGGCACTGGTGCTGCCGGTCTACCAGATGCTGGGCGCCATCGTGGTCAGCGTGGCGGTGGCCTGGCTGGTGACCTCGATCGCGCGCCTGACGCGCAATGACGAGGCGCACTTTCGCTTTGCGCTGGTGGTCGGCGCGGTCACGCTCACGCTGGGCCTGGCGCAGGCGCTGAACGTGTCGGGCCTGTTCGCGGGGCTGTCGCTGGGCATTGCGTGCCGCTGGTTGCAGGGCCGCACCCGGTTGACGCGGGTTGAGTTCGGCGGCGGCGGCGACGTCTTCTTCATCATCCTGTTCGTCTTTGCCGGTGCCAACCTGCACCTGAAGGAAGTGATCCTGTACGGCCCGATCGCACTGGCCTTCGTGGGCGCACGCATCTTTGCCAAGCTGGGCACCGTCTACGGCTGTGGGCTGGCGTTCAGGCAGTCGCATCGCAGCGCACTGGCGTCGGGGATGATGTTGATCCCCATGGCCGGCCTGGCGATCGGGCTGGTGCAGACCACCAGCCAGCTGATGCCCGAACTGGGTGGACGGGTGGCCGCGATCGTGCTGGCCGCCGTGGCCCTGTTCGAGACCATCGGCCCGCCGCTCACGGCGCTGGCGCTCCGCTTTGCCGGTGAGGCCGGACGGGCACTGCCCGAATCCGATGGCGCCGAGACCACGGCCGCAACGTCGCCCGCAGAGCAGGCTTGATCCCGGCGGCGCTGTGCTTGCGCTCATCGATACGCGCGCAGATAGCGCCACTCGAACACGCGCTTGGCCCAGTGAAACAAGCGCATCGACGGCAGCAGCACGTTGCGCTGCGGCGTGCGCCAGACCAGGGTGCCGTGCTTGAGGGTGTCGACGATGCACATCAGCTCGACCTTGAACGTGGCGTCGGCCTTGTGCCCGCGCAGGTCGCCAAGCAGGTTCTGCGCTGCCGCGGCAGCCTGCAGGTCGGCCATGTGCGCCTGCTTGGGCATCCAGTCGGGGCCTGGAAAGCTGCCCGAATCACCGACCACGTAGACACGCTGCGTGCCGGGCACGCGGCAATGCGGGTCGGCCTGAAGCAGGCCGCCGGGTGAGCGTGGCAGCGTTGTCTGGTCGAACCAGGCATTGCCGGTCATGCCGGGCATGAAGATGATCAGGTCGGCCGCAAACTCGCCGCCTGCGGTGCGCACCTTGTCGGCCTCGAAACGCTCGAGCTTGTGGCCCAGGTGCGTTCGGATGCCGCGCCGCGCCATCTCTTCGAGAAGGTACTTCACCGCCTTGGGGCCGAGCCGGTTGCCGGGTTCGGTGCTCGGGTTGAAGAAGCTCAGTTCGAAGCGCTCGCGCCGACCTTCGCGGCGCAGTTGCTTGTCGATGCCGAAGACAAACTCGAACATCGGCCCGCCGCGCACCGCCATCGGCTCGTTGGGGTTGCCGGCAAAGCCGAAGGCGATGCTGCCGCCCTGCATCTCGCGCAGCCGGTCGCGGATCTTCTCGGCCGCGGCGATGCCTTCGCAAGGCGTGATCGCATGCTCGATGCCCGGCAGCTTCTTCAGAAAGCGCCCGCCGGTGGCGATGACGAGCGCGTCGTTCTTCACATCGCCCGCCGTGGTCTGCACCACACGGGCATCGGCAGAAAGCCCGGTCACCTCGGCGGCGTGGAACTGCACGTCCATGCGGCGCAGGAAGTTCTGCAGCGGCACGATGAGCTGCTCGCGTCGGCGCAGCCCGCTGGGGATCCAGATGATGCCCGGCAGGTAGTGCAGTTCGGCACGCGGCGCCACCAGCGTGATGGGCACCTGCTGGTCGCGCTTGCGAAGTTCACGGATGGTGGACAGGCCCGCGAAACCGGCGCCAAGGATGGTGATCTGATCGTGCTGGGTCACTGCAATCTCCAGGAATGAACTCGTGGGCGGCCGCCCTTGCACATCTTGCCGCGCATCAGCCGGCAGGCCCACGAGGTATACAGGATGCCCGCAGCATGACGAGCAGCGTGACGCCGGGCATCTGGCCCGGCGGCATGGGGCTGGACAGGCAAGCCCCATGCCCTGAGGCTGGAATCGGGCATCGTCGGCCAGGGCATGATGAACCGGAACATGGCGGCAACCGCCGTGCCGACCACGCCGACGATGGGATGTGACGGTGCGACGATGCGACGAAGGCCGTGAGCGTGTGGCGCGTGCGCAGCAGCCTGCGCTGCTGGTCGCCGCGGGCTCAGGCGGTGTCGAACCGGACCAGCGTTCTGCCCGCGCTGCGGCCGGCAACCTGCGCCTCGCAGTGCGCCGGCACATCGTCGAGCCCGATCTCACGCACATGCGCGTCCAGCGCGCTCAGGTCAGGCTTCCAGTCGGACGCCAGCCGCCCCCAGAGCCGGCGCCGGACGGGCCAGGCCGCATTGGCCACGATGCCGAACATCGTCACCTGACGCAGGATGAAGGGCAGCACGTTGGTCGAGAAGGCGATGCCCGAGGCGTTGCCCACCGAGGCCAGTTGCCCATGGTCAGACAGGCTGCGCAGCAACCACGACAACACCGACCCGCCGACGTTGTCGATGGCCGCGCCAAAGCGCCCGCGTTCCAGCGGTCGCCGGTCGTCCACGGCCGCGTCCACCAGCAAGACCTCGGACGCGCCCAGCCGCATCAAGGGCTCGACCCAGTCGGCGCGCCGGCTCAGCGCAACCGCTTCGTAGCCTGCGCGACGCAGGATCGCGAGCGCTGCCATGCCGACCGCACCGCTCGCACCGCTGACCGCGATCGCACCGGCGGCCGGCACCAGGCCCGCGGCTTCGAAGCGGTCCAGGGCCAGGGCCACGGTAAAGGCCGGCACGCCGAGCAGCGCAGCGTCCCGTGGCGTCAGGCCGGGGGGAATGGGCATCACGTGCCCGGCGGGCGCGCGAACCAGCTCCGACAGGCTGCCGTCGAAGTCGATGCCGGTCTGGAACCCGTGCACGATGACATCGCTTCCGACGGCGAATTCGGGCGACGCACTGGCCTGGACAACGCCCACCAGTTCGATGCCGGGCACCCGGGGGTAGCCCGACAGCACCTTGGCCTTGCCGGTGACCGCCAGGCTGTCCTTGTAGTTGATGCCCGCCCATCGGGTGCGGATCAGCACATCGCCTGCCGTCAAGGCATCGAGACCCAGAGACTCGATGCGCGCTGAGGTGCCGGAAGGCGTCTGATGCACACGCAGTGCACGAAAAGTCTGGCTCACACTGTGCCCTTTGCCTGCCGTGGTTCCAGGACCGAGCAGACCACCCGCAGCGGTCGGGGTCCATCCATTGTTCCGCACAGCGAAACTGCGGCACCGAGACATGCTTCTTTGCGGCGAGCATTGCGGTTCACATGGATCCGGAGCATCACGATGCGACTCTTCAGCGATCACTACGTGCAGGCCCTCGACGCCGAAGAGCGCGTCTGGGTCGACAAGGTGCGCACCCTGTGCCGCGACACCTTGGGGCCGAAAGCGGCCGAGGTTGCCCGCGAGGACGTGTTTGCCTGGGACAATTTTCGCCTGCTGTGCCAGACCGGCGTCGTCGGCACGGCCTTCCCGCTGGCCTACGGTGGCACCGAGGCGCGGATGCAGCTGCGCGTCCGCTTGATCGAGGAACTGGGGCGCGTATGCAGTGCATCGGCGTCCATCATCACCGGAACCGACCTGTCCACCCGCGCCATCGTGTCCGGCGCGTCGGACGCGATGAAGCGTGAGCTGTTGCCCGGCCTTTGCGATGGTCGCCTTCAGGCCGCGTTCGCGCTCACCGAACCGGGCGCCGGGTCTGACGTCCGGCGCCTGTCGACGACGGCACAGCTCGAGGGTGAAACCTACCTTGTCACCGGGCGAAAGAAGTTCATCACGCGCGCCAACACCGCAGACTGGCTGGTGGTGGTCGCTCGACAGGCCGGCACCGAGGCGCGCGGTACCCCCGCGCTGATTGCCCTGCTGGTGCCGACCGGGGCCGAAGGCGTTCACATCAGCGAGCCCGTGGCCAAGCTCAGCTGGTACGGGGTGCCCATCTGCGAGATCGAACTGTCTTCGGTGCAAGTGCCCACAAGCTGGCGGCTGGGTGCGGTGGGCGATGGATTCGAGCTCGCGCAGGACGCCCTCGTTCGCGCGCGCATCGGTCATGCCTCGATGGCCCTCGGCCGCGCCATCGGCGCGATCGAGATCGCGGCCACGTACTGCAACGACCGCTCGGTCTTTGGTGAGCGCCTCGGTGCCAAGCAGGGGGTTCAGTGGATGCTGGCAGACCTGGCGACCCAGATCGAGGCCTCACGCGCTTTGGTCTTCAACGCCGCGGCTGCGTACGACCGGGGTGCCCCTGACGCCGCGATGATGGCGTCGATGGCCAAACTGCATGCCACGGACCTGTGCATGCGCGTGGTGACCGACGCCCTGCAGCTTGCAGGCGGGCGAGGATTTCTCAAGAACTTTCCGCTGGAGCGGTTCTTCCGCGATGCCAAGCTCAACCAGATCGGCGAGGGCTCGAGCGAGGTCCACAAGACCGTGATCGGCCGGGACCTCGTCCGCCGGGCCCGCGAGGCCGAGCGTCACCCCTGCCTGCACGACGGCTCCACCGAGCTGTACTGAAGGCGGAAGGCCTCTGCGCCAGCCGGCGCGCAGGCTTCCTCAGATGACGCCCTCGTTGCGCAGCACATCGAGTTCGGCCGCACCGAGTCCGAGCTGGCCGTAGACCTCGTCGTTGTGCTGGCCCACGGCGGGGCCACTGTGCGGCACGCGGGTCGACCGCCCGACGACACGCGGCACGATGCACGGTGCCGGCACCGACCCCAGCTCGTCGTCGAGCAGTCGGATGAGCGCCTGCCGGGCCTGGAAGTGCGGGTCGGCCAGGATGTCGTCGATGCTGTAGGCCTTGCTGAACGGCACCCCGGCGGCGTTCAGCACCGCAGACGCCTCGGCATAAGGGCGCCCGGCAAACCAGTCGGCCAGGATGGCATCCAGTTCGGCGCAATGCCTGACGCGGGACGGGTTGGTCCGGAACCGGTCGTCGTCTTTGAGCGCTGCCAGGCCGAGCGAGTCACACAGGCGCCGAAAGATGGCATCCGACGAAGCGACCAGCGTGAAGTGCTGGCCGTCCGAAGACCGGTACATGTTCGACGGGGCGGTGTAGCTGGCGAGATTGCCGCTGCGCTTGCGCACGAGGCCGAGTTGCTCGCGCTCGATCGCCAGCGGCTCGAGCATGCGCATCAGGGCCTCGGTGGCCGACAGGTCGATCTCGACGGCTCGGGCTTCGGGGTCTGCCTGCAGGCGCAACAGCTCTGCCACGATGGCAAATGCACCGAACACGCCGGCCACGGTGTCGCCGATCGGGAAGTTCATGTGCAGCGGCGGACCATCGGCTTCGCCGGTCAGGTTCGTCAAGCCGCTCATTGCTTCGAAGATGCGGGCGAAGCCGGGCTTTGGGGCGTAGGGGCCGCTCTGGCCGAAGCCCGTCACACGCAGCAAGACCAGGCGCGGGTTGGCTTCGAAAAGAACGTCAGGCCCGATGCCCCAGCGTTCGAGCGTGCCCGTCCGAAAGTTCTCGACCAGCACGTCGAAGCTTGCAACCAGCTCGAGGAACAGAGCGCGTCCCTTGGGAGTGCGCACGTCCAGCGTGATGCCCTTCTTGCCGCGGTTGGTGACCTTCCAGTACAGCGGCATCCCGTCTTTCACCGGCGCCAGCGAGCGCAGCGGATCGCTGCCGTCGGGCAGTTCGAGCTTCACCACGTCGGCCCCCAGGTCGGCGCACAACGAAGCGGCAAACGGCGCTGCCAACACGGTGGCCATGTCGAGGATGCGCACCCCCTGCAGCGGTCCGGCGGGCGCTGGATTCGATCCGGTGGCCAGAGGCATAGCGATTCCAGGCAGTTGCAGCCGCGAAACCTTACGCGTACCGTCGCCGCCGATTCAATCAGTGTTTCGCACAGCGAAACTGCTTGCTCATTGCATTGACCCTGACCGGTGCGGCATCCATCATGACTTCAACCAAGACGACAGGCCACCATGGGCGCCGCAGCGCCGGATCACCCGCTCGAGACCCGAAGACACCCATGCCTGCCCGCACGAACACCGTCAACCGTGAAGCCCCGGGCCATCGGCCTGCGGCCGCGGTCGATGCGGTGGCGAATGCCTCTGTCCCCGGGCTGCTTGGCGTCGAAGAACTCGCCACCGACCGGCAGTTCGCAACCAATCTGGCGCGGGGCCTGGATATCCTGCGCGCGTTCACGCCGACCGACCCCATGCTGGGCAACCGCGAGATCGCCGATCGAACCGGCCTGCCGAAGGCCACGGTCTCGCGACTGACCTACACCTTGACCTTGCTTGGCTATCTGACGCGCCTTGAGAAGTTCCAGAAGTACAGGCTGGGCTCGGGCGTTCTGTCACTGGGCTACCCCTTGCTGGCCAGCCTTCAGGTTCGCCACGTCGCCCGCCCGTACATGGAGCAGATTGCGCGCGAAACGGGGTGCACCGTCAACCTGGGCATGCGCGACCGGCTGGGCGTGGTCTATGTCGACACCATCCGCGCCGATGCGGGCAACCTGTATCAACCCGACATCGGCAGCACCAGGCCGCTGCTGTCGACGTCGATGGGGCGTGCCCTGCTGCTGGGGGTTTCGGTGGCCAAGCGCACCGCGATCCTCAACCGCCTGAAGGTCGAGGACCCGGCGCGCTTTGCGCTCGACGTCCCGTTCTTCGAAGCCGACCACAAGCTGTTCCGGGCCCGGGGCTATTGCCACAGCGCGGGCGACTGGCGCCGCGAGGTGCATGCCGTTGCGGTGCCGGTGCGCCAGCGCGACGAGGTCGTCGCGCTCAACTGCACGATGTCGGCCTACCGCTTGCGCAAGGGCATGCTCGAGAAGGAGGTCGCGCCGCGCCTGCTCGAGGCGGCACTTCGCATCGAGCAGTCCAGCGGCCTGCATTGAAGCCTGATGGGGACGAAGCAACATGATCCGAGATGCCGAGCGACTGAATGCCCTGCTGAGCGACATCCACCACTTCATCACGGCGGAATGCATGCCGCTGGAAGAGGACATCGACCGCAGCGGCGTGCTGCCTGACGGCCTGGTCCAGCGCATGCGACAGCTGGGCCTGTTCGGCCACAGCATTCCTGAAGCCTACGGTGGCGCGGGCCTCACTTGCGAAGAGCTCAGCTGCGTGAACATGGTGGTGTCGCAGGCGGCTACAGTCTTTCGTGCCCGCTTCGGCGGCAACACCGGCATCGCATCAGAGGCCCTGGTGGTCGATGGCACCGACGTGCAGAAGCGCGCCTACCTGCCCCGTCTGGCCAGTGGCGAGTGGACCGGCTGCTTTGCTCTGACCGAGCCCAAAGCGGGTTCGGATGCCACGGCCTTGCGCACCACGGCCGAGCGCGACGGCGACCATTTCGTCTTGAATGGTCGCAAGTGCTACATCACCAATGCACCGCTGGCCGATCTGTTCACCGTCTTCGCGCGCACCGACCCCGACGCGCCCGGTGCACGTGGTGTGTCGGCGTTTCTCATCGAGCGCGGCACGCCCGGTCTGAGCACGCCGCCCGAGATGGGCAAGATGGGGCAGCATGGCTCGCCGGTGGGTGAGGTCGTGCTCGAGAACTGCCGGGTTGCTGCGGCGTCGGTGCTGGGTGGCGAGCTGGGCCGGGGTTTTCGCAGTGCGATGAAGGCGCTGAACAAGCAGCGCATCAATCTGGCCGGGCTGTGTGTCGGGCCGGCCATGCGGCTGGTCGACGAGATGCTGCAACGCGCCCAGGCGCGGCGACAGTTCGGCCGGCCCATCGCCGACTTCCAGCTCGTGCAGCAACTGATTGCCGACAGCGCCACCGAAGTGCAGGCGGCCAAGGCGCTGGTGCTCGAGACCTCGCGTCGCCGTGACCGCGGTGAAGACGTGACGATGGAGGCCTCGATGTGCAAGCTGTTTGCGTCGGAGATGTGCAATCGCGTTGCAGACCGTGCCGTGCAGGTGTTCGGCGGCAGCGGCTACGAGGCCGGCAACGTGGCCGAGCGCTTTTTCCGTGATGTGCGCCTGTTCCGGCTTTACGAAGGCACCTCGCAGATCCATCAGCTCAACATCGCGAAGCAGTTGCTGTCGCAGCCCGCGTTGCGCCCATCGCATCATCAGATGCATCAACCCTCGGCTTGACCCCCACAACGATCTGGAGACCCGACATGAAACGCTTGAAGTCGCTCACCCTCGGCCTGGCGGCGCTGCTGACCGCCGGCACCGCACTGGCCCAAGGCAGCTTCCCTGACAAGCCGCTGCACATCATCGTTCCGTTCACGCCGGGCGGCATCGTCGACAACATCGCCCGCATCGTGGGCGAGAAGCTGCAATCGCGCCTGGGCCAGACCGTGATCGTCGAGAACAAGACCGGTGCGGGCGGCGCCATCGGCACCGACGCCGCGATGCGCGCGGCGCCGGATGGCTACACGATGCTCTGCGTCAGCCCCGGCCATGCGGTGTTGCCGTCGCTGACCAAGGCGGCCAAGTGGAACCCGACAACCGACTTTCGCGGTATCGCCGGCATCGGCATCGTGCCCAACGTGGTGGTGGTGAATCCCCGGGTACCGGTCAACAGCCTGAAAGAGCTGCTTGAACGGGCCAAGACCCACAACATCACCTACGGCACGGCAGGCATCGGAACGTCCAATCACCTGTCGGGTGAACTGCTGGCGCAGATGGCCGGCGTGAAGTTCACCCATGTGCCGTACAAGGGCCAGCCCGAAGCCGTCAACGATCTGCTGGGCGGGAACATCGACATGATGCCGCTGACGGCGGCCATCGCGAAAGGGCACATCGCCACCGGCAAGCTGAAGGGGCTGGCGGTCACCACCGCCAAGCGTGCGACTGCTTTGCCGGACCTGCCGACGGTGGCCGAAGCCGCAGGCCTGCCTGGCTACGACGTGGGCACCTGGTTCGGCTTCGTGGTGCCCGGCAAGGTGCCTGACCCGATCGTCGCCAGGCTGGCCCAGGAAGTGGCGGCGGTGCTGGCGATGCCTGAGGTCGCCGACAAGCTCACGCGCATGGGCATGGAACTGGCACCGCAGACGCCAGCCCAGTTCGATCGTTATGTGGCGGCCGAATTCATCAAGTGGGCAAAGGTCATGAAGTCGGCCGGCATCGAGCCGAACTGAGCGCTGCGATGGCCCATCTTCGCCCCACGCCCTTGTGCGAACGCCTGGGCGTTCGCTACCCGATCTTCGGCTTCTCGCACTCGCCGGATGTCATTGTCGAGCTGGCACGGGCAGGCGGCTTCGGCGTGCTCGGCCTGGCGCGCGAAATGCCGGACGACGTGCCCCAGATCCTTGCCGATGTCGAGGCCAGGCTGCAAGGCAGGCCCTACGGCGTCGACCTCATGCTGCCCCAGAACGTGCCGCAGCAGGGCGACCTGGCGGCCTTGCGTGCCAGCCTGCCGGCCGGCCATGTCGAGTTCGTCCAGACGCTGCGCAACCGCTTCGACCTGCCGCCTTCGGTCAAGCCCAGCTTCTTCACCACGCAGGTGCGCAGCGAGGCGCTGTTCGAACGCCAGGCCGAACTGGTGCTGGCCAGCCGGGCCACGATGGTGGCCACGGCGATCGGCATCCGACCCGAGCTCATCACGCGGGCCAAGGCCGCCGGCAAGGTCACGGCGTCTCTGGTGGGCTCGGTGCGGCATGCACGCAAGGCGATGGCGCTGGGCGTCGAGGTGCTCGTGGCGCAGGGCTACGATGCTGGCGGGCATACCGGGCCCGTTGGCACGATGTCGCTGTTGCCGCAGATCGTGGAAGCGGCCGAGGGTCTGCCGGTGCTCGGCGCGGGCGGCGTCGCCACCGGCGGCCAGGTGGTGGCTTGCCTGGCCATGGGTGCGCAGGGGGGCTGGCTGGGCACTCTGTGGATGGCGGCGAAGGAAAGCCATACCCCGCCCAACCTGCTGCGGCGGCTGGTCGACGGGCGAAGCGAAGACACGGTCATCACGCGTGCGCACAGCGGCAAGCCCTGTCGCGTCATTCGCAGCCCCTGGATCGATGCCTGGTCGGACGAGCAGGCGCCCGAGCCACTCGGCATGCCTGCGCAACAAGCGCTGACGGGTGACGCATTCGCGTCGATGTTCGAGCGTGACGATGCCGCAACCATCTACGAAGCCGCGGGGCAGAGCGTGTTCCGCATCCGCGGCGAGACGAGCATCCACGACCAGATGCAGCGTCTGGTGGCAGAGGCAGAGGCCGCATTGGCGGGACTTGCGGGTTTTGCGGCCTGAGGCGGCCTGACGGATCTGTTGGACCGAGGGAGCCCTGAAGCGCGGCGAAGCAGACCGGCGGGGCAAGCCACCACGGGTGCTTCATGCCGTGAATCCTTGGGCGCACGATCGAGACCGTAAACTCGTTTCATCGCTCCAGGAGGCAAGCATGCAGAAACTGGGTATCTGGCTGTCGCTGATCGTGGCGGCCGCCATCGCGCTGCTGGCGCTGATGAACTGGAACACGCTGTCGTCACCGACCTCGGTCGAGCTTGGCGCCACCCGCATCGTGGCGCCCATCGGCTTGCTGATGCTGGGGCTGACCGCGGCGCTGATCGTGGTCTTCCTGATCGTGCTGCTGCGCAACCAGCTCGGTTTCCTGATCGAGTCGCGCAAGCTGCTGAAGGAAGTGCAGCGCCTGCAAGCCCTGGCCGATCAGGCCGAGGCGTCGCGCATGGAATCGCTCAACCACCTGGTGGTGACCGAGTTCAGGCAGCTGAACCGGCGGCTGGACGCGCTGGTGCCCGTGGCCGAAACTCCGTTGCTCAAGCTGCCCTGAGTTCGACCCCGACCGGTCTGTTCAACCCCAGCCGCCGTAGCGGTCGACGATGACGTCGGCGCTGGTGATGGCGGCGATGCCGACGAACACGATCACCATGTCGACCGCCGGTGCGTAGTTGCCGTCGCCGTCGGCATCGATGAACACGGTCAGGCTGCTGCCACCCGCTGCGGTCTGCGTCGCGGCGGCCAGCGGACGCCAGGTGCCGGCGTCGATGAACAGCTTGTCGATCGGGCTGTTGATCGCAAACACCGGTGCCGATCCGAGCGTGCGAACGAGTCCGGTCTCCAGCGCGTCGACGATGTTGTTGCCGTTGCCGTCGTAGGCCACGCCGTTGCCGGCATGCTGGCTCTCCGACCGCGCCATCTGCATGAACGACAGGTCGATGCGGTCCGAACCCGGGCGGAAGTGCACGATCTGGTCGTAGCCGGCTGCCTGCGATTGCGACGCCGCACTGTACACGATCTCGACGCGCGCATCGTCGGTCGCGGGCGCCGCCAGCGGCCCCGGGGTCAGGCCGGCCGAGGCGTCCAGCGTATCGGCGCCGGCGCTGGCGCGCACGCGCAGCACCAGGTCGGCCAAGGTCAGCGTGGCACCGGGGGTGTCGATGGCGAAGTTGTCCTGGTGCGCTGCGGGGTCGGTGGCGCCGGCGTCGCGCCCGATGTCCAGTTGCACCGACCCCGGCGCCAGCAGCGCCAGCAACGGCTGCGCGGCGTTGGCGCTGCCGGCCAGTGACGCCGGCAGCGCACCCGGTACGCGCACCGCGTCGGCGCTGTCGTCGATGTCGAACAGCAGATGGTCGACGCCAGGGCTGAAATCGGTGATCGTGTCGCGCGCATTGACGAGCATGAATTCGTTGAAGCCGAAATCGCTGCCGCGCTGCTGGCCGCCGGCAATGCTGCCACCGGGTGATTCGTTCTCGGCACGGTATTCGAAGACATCGGCCCCCGCGCCGCCGGTCAGCCGGTCGCCGCGCTGGCCGGCGCCGACATCGGCAGTGCCGCCGCCCGCGCTGCCGCGGCCGCCATACAGCAGGTCGTCGGCGCTGCCACCGGTCAGTGCGTTGACGCCCCCGTCACCGAGCAGATGCACGGCATCGGCATCACCGGCGTTGCTGGCGTTCTCGAAACCCAGCACGCGTGTCCCGAACGCCCGCGGCAGGATCTGGCCGACGCTGCCCGGCGGTGTGTACTCGCCGAACAGGCTTTCGACGACGCGCCCCGCGGCCAGGTCGACGAGGTGGAAGGCCGGGTCGACCTGCGAGTGCGTCGGCAGCGCCGGGTCGGCGCGCACCACCGCGCCCAGTGACAGCGCGCCCAGCAGCAGCGTGTCGCCGGCTGCGCCCGAGCCGACGACGGTCAGCCGATCGTCTTGTGAGTCACCCTGCGGGTCGGCGCCGAGCAGCTGCTCGACCAGATCGCCGGCGATGGTGCTGAGCTGCGGCAGTGCCGGCAGCGTGGTGTCGACCGCGCCCAGCTGCGCGTCGATGGCGAAGTGCGCCGCCGCATGGTCGACGCGGTTGGCACCGCCGCCCAGCTGCAGCAGATGCGACGTTGCCAGTTCGTCGTCGCCCAGCAGCACGGTTTCTGCGGCATTGCCGCCCTGCACCCAGCGCCATTCGGCCGCCGCCAGGGTGCCGGCGCCAGTGCGGTCGACAAAGGTCGCAAGCACCGTACCGTCGGCGCTGCGCAGCTCAGTGCCGCGCGTCAGCCCGGCTGCTGAACGGTCACCGTCGGGCTCGGCGATCTCGCTGCTGCCCTGCCAGCGTGTGAATTCCAGCGTTGTCGGCAACGTGCTGGCGGCCAGGTCGATCCAGTTCGCCCCGCCCTGAGCGCCGAAGTAGCGCTCGACGCCCAGCGCCAGGTCGACGCGGCCGTTGCCGCTGCCGGCTGAACCGACATACACATGGTCCGGGCCACCGTCGGTGGCCACGGCGACCGTGACGCCCGCGGTTTCGGCGTGGTAGTCCAGCATGTCCGTAGTGCCGGCGCCGAGGTCGAAGCGGTACAGGCCCTGGTCTTCCCAGCGCGACGGAGCGCTGGAAAAACCGCCAAGCTCGGCCAGCGAGTGATCGAAGTGCGTGCGCTGCGGCGCGTCGGACAGCGCGAAGGCGCCGCTGCCCACGCTTTGCATCGCAGCGTCGGCAGCGACGATCACACGCTCGTCACCGGCGCCGCCCAGCACGCGTTCGATCAGCGTCGCACCGATCAGCGTCAGCGTTTCCAGGCCCAGCGTCGACCCCTGCGCGGCAATGCCGCCGGCGTCCAGCGCATTGGCGTCGATGCGCCCGACGCGATCGAGGTCGACAAAGCCGCCACCGGCACCGGGGCCTACCGCGCGCGCCGGGCCCAGGTTCAGCGTGGCGCCCGGCAGCGCCGACAGGTCGACGCTGTCGTCGAAGCGGTCGCTGGTGGCCGCCTGCTGCAGGTCGAGCTGCTCGACACCCAGCAGCGTGTAGCGCGCGGTCTGAGCCAGCAGCGCGCCGCCGCTGGCCACCAGCTGCGCGCGGCCGCCGGGCTCGACGGCAAGCGCCAGCGTCGGCCGCCAGGTGGCATCGGCGGCATCGACGATGCCGTTGCGGTCGATGTCGGCATGCACCAGGGTCAGGCGGTCGCCGCCCTCGCGCAGGAAGCCTGGCCGCGTGTTGTCCTGCTGGCTGCCCAGATCGATGTGCGCGTCGACGCGCAGCTGGTCCTGCGTCAGTGTCAGCCGGTCGTTGGCCGCACCGGTCAGCACGTTGTCGGCGCCCATCACCAGGGTCAGGTCTGTGATTTCGCTGGCGCCCACGACACCATCGCCGTTGGCGTCAATACGCACTTGAATCGACGGCGTCGACGACAGGACTACGTCCAGCCCCTCGTCGGCCAGCGCGTCGCCGCCGATCGCCGCGGCGGCCTGGTCCGACACAGCAATCAGGTCGAGCGTGCTCCCGCCACCGGTGGGCGGTGGGTCGTCCGTACCCCCGCCGGGCAGCGGGTCAACGCCGCCTCCGCCGGGTGGCGGGTCGGTTCCACCCCCGCCGGGCAGTGGATCTTCGCCACCGGGGTGGGGCGTGACGCTGATCCAGGACGCGTAGTGCCCCGCTTCGGCCTGCGGGCGCAGGTAGCTGTCGTGCAGCGGCGGTGACTGCAGCACGGCAGCCACCTGGGTGTTGAAGCGACTTGCCCAGATGCCCCAGTTGGGGTCGGCCGTCAGCGCCGCCAGGCCGTCGAGAATGTCGATCACCGCTGCGCCGCGGGCGTCGGTTGGCACGCCTTCAAGGCGTGCCTGCACGGCCGCCAGCGCGTTCAGCCGCGCACCGCCGCTGATGCCGATGTCGTCGACCAGGCGGGCAGCGACCTGTGCCGCGTCCAGGCTGCCCAGGTCGTGCAGCAGCAAACCGTCCATCACGGCCTCGACGCTGCCGGCCTGCTGCACCGCGTCGAGCGCGAGCTGCATCGACGCCGTGCCCAGCCGCGCGCCGTAGACCGCCAGCGCCACACGCGCCAGCTGCACTTCGGGTTGTGCGGTTGTTGTCATCCTTGCTTGCTCCGCCGAAGTCGACTCCAGCCGAAGCATCATAGGCACGCCGCAATCGCTGCCGCGGGGCCTTTACATGTTGTAGCGCCAGGCCAGAAGCCAGGACAGGCCGGCCCACATGATCAGGAACAGCGGCGTGCCCACGCGCAGAAAGTCGGCGAAGCGGTAGCCGCCGGCGCTCATCACCAGCAGGTTGGTCTGGTAGCCCATCGGCGTCAGGTAACACAGGTTGCAACCGAACAGCACGGCCAGCACGAAGGGCTCGGGCGGCACCCCCAGCGCTGCAGCCAGTGAAATGCCCAGCGGCGTGCCGATCGCGGCGGCGGCGTTGTTCGACACGAAGTTGGTCACCAGCCCCATCAAGGCCATCAGCAAGGCCGCCACCCAGGCCGGTGGCAGGCTGCCGACGCCCGCCGCCAGGCCCTGGGCCAGCCAGGCCGTGGCGCCGGTGATCTGCAGCGCGTCGCCCAGCGCCAGGCTGGCCGCCACCAGCAGGATCACCTTGGTCGACAGTGACTGCGCCACGTCCTGCCACGACAGGCAGCGCGTGGCCACCAGCACCAGCGCGCCGCCCAGCGCGGCCAGCGCGATCGGCAATGTCTTGGTCGCCGCCAGAACCACCACCGCCGCCATCGTTGCCAGCGCCAGCATGGCCTTGTCCTGGCGCGGCAGGATCAACCGTTCGTCGAGCAGCAGCCCCAGGCCCTGGCGTTGCGCGCTGCGCATCGCATCAGGCTGACCTTGCAGCAACAGCACGTCACCTGCGGCCAGCAGCCGCTCGTGCAGGTCAGCAGCGCCGCGCGCGCTGGTCGGCCGCACCTGCCGCAGGCCAACCACGATCACGTTCAGGCGATCGGCCAGACCCAGGCTGCGTGCACTGCGCCCCACCAGCGGTGAGGTGGGCGAGACGATCAGCTGTGCCACCACCTGAGTGGGCGGGGTCGCCTTGGTATCGGCATCGGCATCGGCATCGGCATCGGTGTCGGCCTCGTTGTCGGTATCGGCTTCGGTCCCCTCGTGATCGCCTTTGCGGCCCTCGTCGATGCGGTGAAGCTTCAGATCCATGTGCGACTCGATCTCCTTCAGCCGGGCGGCGGTGTCGCGCAGCACGATGCGATCTTCGGCGCGCAGCCTCAGCGACGGCAGGCGCGTCAGCGACACGCCGCCGCGGCGCAGGTCGACGACCTGCAGCCCGCTGCCGGCTTCGGCCAGTGCGGCGTGCAGCGGCTGGCCGACCAGCTTGCTGTCGGCGCCCACATGCAGCACGGCGTCGAACACGTCGTCGCTGAGGTGCTGCACCGGCGTTTCCACCCGGGACAGCAGCTTGGGCGCCAGCAGCCACAGATAGGCCAGCGCCGGCAGCGCTGCCATCGCCACCAGATCGAAGTAGCTGAAGAGCGAGAACGGACGCAGGCCCATTGAAGCGGCGATGGCCACCACGATCAGGTTGGTCGAGGTGCCGATGGTGGTGGCCATGCCGCCGATCAGCACCGCATAGTTCATCGGCAGCAGCATGCCCGCGGCCGATGCCTTGGCCTGGCGCGCCGCCGACAGCAGCAGCGGGATCAGCAGCACCACCACCGGGGTGTCGTTGATGAAGCCGCTGCTGGCCATCGCCAGCACCAGCACCGCCAGCAGCGCGCTGCGCGGGTGATGCGCCACCACGCGCGCCAGCCGCCGCGCCACGGGTTCCAGCGCGCCGGTGACCACCAGGCCATGGCCCACGATCATCAGGCTGCAGATCGCAACCAGCGCCGGATTGCCGAAGCCGGCAAAGAAATGCAGCGGATCGAGCGCGCGGCCGTCGACCTGGAAGGGAAAGATCGCAAAGCCCAGCGGCAGCAGTGCCAGGATGCCCAGGCTGACGGTGGCGATGGGCCAGCGGTCGCGCACGAAGACGGCAAACACCAGGGCCGTGAAGATCAGGCAGGCAACACCGTGCGGGCTGAGCGCAGTCATGGGACGGGATGTGGCTGGGGAGGGAGACGCTTTGGCCGCGACGGCGCGCGGCGCGCAGTGTCGCGCATGTCGCGGGCCAGCCCGCAACTGGGGTCAAGGTTGACTCACTGCATAGAGATCTATATAAGACTTTCAATGCCCGATCACACGACAACGCGAAAGGAATCAATGTTCAAGCGCATTCTGATCGTCGTCGACCCGCGTGCCGTTTCGCGTGCGGCGGTCGGGGTGGGCGCGGCGCTGGCACACACGCACGGCGCCGAGGTCGTGCTCTTCTACGTGTTGCCGCGGTTTTCGGTGCCGGTGGCCGACATGCCGCCCTTCCTGCCGACGTCGCCGCAAGAATTTCAGCAGGCAGCCCAGGCAGCCGCCGACAAGGCGCTGAAAGCCGCCTGCGCACTTTGCGACCGTGCCGGCGTGGTGTCGAAGTCGGTGACCGGCAGTGGTGAAGACGATGCCCGCGTCATCGTCGAGGCTGCCCGCAAGCGCCGCTGTGACTTGATCGTGGTGGCCTCCGAAGGTCGCAACGCGCTGCTGCGACTGCTTACCGGCAGCGTCATCCCGGGGGTCATCACCGCATCGCCGGTGCCGGTGCTGGTGTGCAAGGCACCGGCCCGTGCCAAGGTGGGCGCAGAGGTGGCGGTGATGCCCTTGAAGGCGCGGCGCGCACGCCGGGCCGCAGGGTCGTCGATGCATTGAACCTGCAGATGCCGTGCCGGCGCTGATCAGGCCGGCATGGTCGAAGGCGACGGGTCGATTCGAGGTCGTCGAAACCCATCACCGACAGATCTTGCGACACCTGCAGGCCGCGGCACGCCGACTGACGACCGTGCGAGAAAGACGGTTAGGCTGCGCCGATGCAACGACGTGACCTTGGTGAACTGCTGCTGCTGGCCCTGCTGTGGGGTGCGGCCTATCTGTTCATGCGCTCGGCGGTGCCGGCCTTCGGGCCGGGGCCGCTGATCGCACTGCGCATGGCGATCGCGGCGGCCGTGCTGCTGCCGCTGTTGGTCTGGCGCGGAAGCCTGGGTCAATTGCGCAAGCACCCGGTCGCGCTGCTGATGCAGGCGCTGCCGTTCACGGCGCTGCCCTTCCTGATGCTGGGCTTTGCGGCGCAGCACCTCACGGCCGGCCTGCTGGCGGTGCTGAATGCGACGGCGCCGTTGTTCGCGGCACTGGTCGCCCATTTCTGGTACCGCGAGCGATTGGGCCGCTGGCGCGGTGCCGGGCTGGTGATCGGCTTCGCCGGCGTCGGCCTGCTGACCGCAGGCAGTGTCTCGTTTCGGTCCGCGCAGGGCCTGCTGGCCGTGGTCGCAGTGCTGTTGACTTCGACCCTGTGGGGTCTGGGCGCCAATTTCACGCGGCGCCATCTTGGCGGCATGGACAGCCTGGCGCTGACCGTCGGCAGCCTGGCGCTGGCCGGCCTGGCCCTGGCGCCGCTGGCCGTGGCCACCTGGCCCAGCACGCCACCGCCGCTGCGCGCCTGGATCGAGATGGCCTTTCTCGGCGTGGCCAGTTCGGGCCTGGGCTTCTTGCTGTACTACCGCTTGCTGCGCCGCATCGGCCCGGTGCGCGCGATCTCGGTCACTTTTCTGAACCCGGTGGTGGCGTTGATCTCTGGCGCGCTGTACCTGGGCGAAGCCATCAGCTGGCAGACCCTGGCTGGCGCGGCCGTGGTGCTCGTCGGCACTGCGCTGTCGCTGGGCCTGTGGCCGGCGCGGCCGCTTTCGTCGCCAAGGCCCGAATCATCGAACTGAGTCGTGCTTCCCTGACTCAAGCCGCAGCGCCGATCGGCCGAAATGATGCGATGAGCTTCGATCTCCTGGCCCGGCATGACCGACGGCTGCAATGCCTGGTCCTGACGCTGCTGCTGTTGTTCGGCGTTGTCCTGGACGCGGCGGCGTTGCAGCGCCGCGAAGTCTTCGTGCTGCATTCGTACAGCCAGGAGTACCCCTGGACCAAGCGCCAGCACGAGGGCTTCCTGGGCGGACTGGCGCGTGACACCGGCCACCGCTACGGCGTGCAGACCGAGTACCTGGACACCAAGCGGGCGCGCTTCGATGCGGCCTACGAGCAGCTGATGGCCGACCATCTGGCCGCCAAGTACCGCGGCTACAAGCCCGATGCGGTCTACGTCACCGACGACAACGCCCTGGTGTTTGCGCTCGACCACCTGGGCCGCATCTTTCCGAACGCGCCGCTGATCTTCTCGGGCATCAATGATTTCGACATCCAGCGGCGCCTGGACCCTGCCCGCATGACCGGGGTCTTCGAACGCAAGGAGATCGCGCCCAACCTCGACCTGGTGCGGCTGATCTCGCCCGATGTCGGTGACATCGTGGTGGTCGGCGACGACTCGGAGACCTATCGCGCGATCGCGCAGGAAGTCCGCGGCGAGCTCGGCCGCTACCCGGGCATCCGGGCCCGCTTCTTGGCCGACCGCCAGCTGGACAAGGTGCTCGACGGCCTGCGAGCCGGCACCGAGCGCTTCGTCATCCTGACCACCCTGGGGGCGCTGGTCGATGCCAATGGGTCACCGCTGATGCTGGACCAAAGCCTGTCGGCCATCGCCGGGCTGCAACGACACACCATCATCAGCATGGAAGACGTCTATCTGCAGCAGGGCGTGCTGGGCGGCTACGTCACCAGCGGCATTGCACAGGGTGAGGCGGCCGCGCGCCTGATGGTGCGCCACTTCGGCGGTGAACCCATCGACGCGATCGCGCCGCTGCTGCAAAGCCCGAACCAGTATCTGGTCGATGACCGCGAGCTGCAGCGGGCCGGCCTGCGCCTGCCGCCTGCGATTGCCGCGCAAGCGACGATCCTGAACCCGCTGCCCGGCATCTACCAGCGCCACCAGCGTGCCATCGTGGTCACGCTGTGCCTGCTGGCCGCGATGCTGGGGCTGTCGCTGGCCGCCGGGCTGCTGCTGGTGCTGCGCAAGAACCGCCAGATCGGCGCCAACGCCGGTGCCTTGCGTCGGCAGTCGGCGCAGATGGTCGAAGTGCAGGACAGCCTGGTGCGCGCGCAGCAGATCGCCGCCGTGGGCAACTGGGACTTGCGCATCAGCGACAACCACTTGTTCTGCTCGGACGAGATCTATCGCATCTTCGGCATCGAGCGCAGCGGCCGCGCGGCCAGCGCGCGGACTTTCCTGGCGCGTGTGCACGCGGACGACCGGCATGCCGTGGCCGCATCGTTGCGCCGCACGCGGGAATCGGGCCAGGCATGCGACATCACCTATCGCATCGTGCTGCCCGACGGCAGCGTGCGCTTCGTGCGCGAGAACGCCGAGCTGGAATGTGACACGGCAGGCAGCGCGGTGCGCCTGATCGGCACGGTGATGGACGTCACCGCGCGCGAACGCACCGAACGTGCCTTGCGGGAAAGCGAGGACACGCTGCGCAAGGTGATCGAGGGATTGCCGGTGGTGCTGTGGATGGTGGACGTCGATGGCCGCTTTCTGCTCTCGGAAGGCAAGGGCCTGCAGGCCATGGGGCTCGAGCCTGGGCAAGTGGTCGGCGAATCGCTGTTCGTCCACTACGCGGACTTTCCCGAGATCGTCGACGACACGCGCCGTGCACTTGGCGGCCAGTCCTTTGCCTGCACGCGCCAGCTTGGCCCTCTGGTGTTCGAGTTGCGCTACTCGCCGCTGCGCGACGAGGCGGACGAGATCAAGGGCGCGATCGGCGTGGCGATCGACATCACCGAGCGCAAGCAGTCCGAGGACCGGCTGGTCTTCCTGGCCAACTACGATCCGGTGACCGAGCTTCCCAACCGCTTCCTGTTCGGCGACCGCCTGACGCACGCGATGCATGCCGCCGACCGCCAACGCAGCCGTGTGGCGCTGCTGTTCGTCGACCTCGACAATTTCAAGAACATCAACGATTCGCTCGGCCATGCCGCCGGCGATGAACTGCTCAAGCAGGTGGCCACGCGGCTGGGCCTGCTGGTGCGCTCGTCCGACACCGTCAGCCGACTGGGCGGCGATGAATTCACGGTGATCCTGGAGAACCTGGCGCACGATGACGAGGCGGTGCGTGTCGCGGCCAGCATCCTGGACCAGGCGTTGCGGCCCTATGCCGTGGGTTCGCGCGAGGTCTACGTCACCGCCAGCGTGGGCATCGCGATCTATCCCCAGGATGGCGCCAGCGTCGACCTGCTGCTGATGAATGCCGACGCGGCGATGTACCGCGCCAAGGAGAACGGACGCAACGCCTTTGAGTTCTTCACCCAGGACATCAACGCGCGCGCCCAGGAGCGGCTGGAGCTGGGCAATGAACTGCGCGGGGCGCTGGGGCGCAACGAGTTCTCGCTGCACTACCAGCCCAAGGTGGCGATGGCCGACAGTGCGGTGGTCGGCTTCGAGGCCTTGCTGCGCTGGCGCAACCCCAGGTTGGGTGCGGTCTCGCCAGCGGTCTTCGTGCCGGTGCTGGAAGAGATCGGCCTCATCGTCGATGTCGGTGAATGGGTTCTGCAAGAGGCCTGCCGCTGGGCCGCCGGCCTGCGCGGCCGCTGTGGTCAGGCGCCCAGCATCTCGGTCAACCTGTCGGCGCGGCAGTTTCGCCATCCCAACCTCGATCGCATGGTGCACGACACCCTGCTGGCCACCGGCTTGCCGGCAGCGCGGCTGGAGCTGGAGATCACCGAGTCCAGCCTGATGGACCTGGAGTCCAACCTGCAGACCATGGACCGTCTGAAGCGCCTGGGCGTCGGTCTGTCGATCGACGACTTCGGCACCGGTTATTCGTCGCTGTCGTACCTGAAGCGCTTTCCGGTGGACGAGCTGAAGATCGATGCGTCCTTCGTGCGCGACGTGGCGGTCGACCGCGACGACGCTGCCATCGTCGTGGCCATCATCGGCCTGGCGCACCATCTGCATCTGAAGGTCATCGCCGAAGGCGTTGAAACGCAGGAGCAGCTGGCCTTCCTGCGTCGACACGGCTGCGACGAGGTGCAGGGCTACCTGATTGCGCGTCCGATGCCCGCCGAGCAGGCGCAAGGCTGGCTGGGTGACCAGCAGGCCGCCGCCGCATCCTCGCAGCACCTGGTCGCCATCGAGGCCTAGCCCTGGCCTGGAGGACAGCCGAAACTGATCAGCGCCTGATCAGCGCCTGACCGGCGAGCGCGGGAGCGGGCGCTTGACATCTTCCTATAATTCCATAAACATGGAAACATGGATGAACAAGCTGCTGTCAGCACCTTGGCGGCCCTGGCCCAGGGTGCCCGCTTGCGGATCTTTCGTGCACTGGTCGGTGCGGCGCCCGATGGCCTGACGCCGGGCGCGCTGTCGGCACTGCTGGACATCCCGTCGTCGACGCTGTCGTTCCACCTGAAGGAGCTGATCCACGCCGATCTGGTCAGCGTCGAGCGTGATGGCCGCAACCTCACCTACCGCCCCGCACTGCCGCACATGAACGCCTTGCTGGGCTACCTCACCGATCACTGCTGCCAGGGCCGGGCTTGCGCCACGAGCACGAGCACGGGCCGCCGCCGAACCACCACCTCTTGCTGAAACGGAGTGCTCTCATGAAGCGGTTCCACGTCCACCTGCATGTCGATGATCTCGACAAGTCCGTCGGCTTCTATTCGAAGCTTTTCGCCGCCGAGCCGGCCCGCGTCGAGGCGGACTACGCCAAGTGGATGCTCGACGACCCGGCGATCAACTTCGCGATCTCCACGCGTGGCGACAAGGCCGGCATCGACCACCTCGGGTTCCAGACCGACGATGCGGCCGAACTGGCGTCGCTGAAGGCGCGTGCTGCAGCGGCCGACATGGCCTTGCTCGACGAAGGCGAAACCACCTGCTGCTACGCGCGCAGTGAAAAGCACTGGATCACCGATCCGCAGGGCATCGCGTGGGAACATTTCCACACGCTGGGCAACATCCCCGTCTTTCACCTGCCGGCCGCGGTTGGTGCGGCCGGCACGACGGCCGACGCCACAGCACCGGCCTGCTGCGCAGCGGCGCCACGCAGCACACCGATGACCCTGCCCGAAACGTCGAAATCGTCCTGCTGCTGAGCACCCCCCGGCGCCGGCTGCGCCCGCCCGCACCAGAGCTTCGACGCCCTTTCCATGAAGCGCAATACCCTACCGAAATCGGCACCGACCCCGGCGCCGATGAGTGTTTTCGAACGTTACCTGACGGTGTGGGTGCTGCTGTGCATCGTCGTCGGCATCTCGCTGGGCCAATGGCTGCCGGCGCCGTTCCAGGCCCTCGGGCGTTTGGAGTTTGCGCGCGTCAACCTGCCGGTCGGCCTGCTGATCTGGGTGATGGTCATCCCGATGCTGCTGCGCGTCGACTTCGGTGCGCTGCACCAGGTGCGCCAGCACTGGCGCGGCATCGGCGTCACCTTGTTCGTCAACTGGGCGGTCAAGCCCTTCTCGATGGCGTTGCTGGCATGGCTGTTCATCCGCCACCTGTTCGCGCCCTGGCTGCCGGTTGACCAGATCGACAGCTACGTTGCCGGCCTGATCCTGCTGGCGGCGGCGCCCTGCACCGCGATGGTCTTCGTCTGGAGCCGTTTGAGCAACGGCCACCCGCTGTTCACGCTCAGCCAGGTGGCCTTGAACGACACCATCATGGTGTTCGCGTTCGCGCCCATCGTGGCGCTGCTGTTGGGGCTGTCGGCGATCATCGTGCCCTGGGACACGCTGGTCACGTCGGTCGTGCTCTACATCGTGGTGCCGGTGGTGATCGCCCAGATCGCGCGCAAGGTCTTGCTGCAGCGCGGGCAGGCGGCGCTGGACGCGGCGCTGGCGGCCATCGGGCCCTGGTCGATCGCTGCGCTGCTGTTGACGCTGGTGCTGCTGTTCGCCTTGCAGGGTGAGGCCATCCTGCGGCAGCCACTCGTGATCGTGATGCTGGCGGTGCCGATCCTGATCCAGGTGTTCTTCAACTCGGCGCTGGCCTATTGGCTGAACCGCCGGCTCGGTGAGTCGCACAACGTGGCCTGCCCGTCGGCCTTGATCGGTGCCAGCAACTTCTTCGAGCTGGCGGTGGCGGCCGCGATCAGCCTGTTCGGCTTCGAGTCCGGTGCGGCGCTGGCTACGGTGGTGGGTGTGCTGATCGAAGTGCCGGTGATGCTGCTGGTGGTGCGCGTCGTCAACGGCAGCAAGGCCTGGTACGAGGCGGGCGTGCGCGCCTGACACCCGGGCCGCGCCCGTGGCCAGCGGCGCCACGATGCGCGAAGATCGCACCGTCAGGCCAGGGAGCTTCATGAACCAGCGCTTCATCGTCATCGCGACTGCGGCATTGGCCACGACCTTGCGGATGACCGAGGCCAACCCCGGACTGGCCGCGAAGTGGCCGCAGCAGGCGGGCAGTTTCGTGTTCGATCACGGCTTGATCGTGACCACCACCGATGGCCTGCATTGGCGCATCGCGACCGACACCTGGCGCGCCAAGGCCTATCAGCCGCCGGACGCCGACCGCTTCAGCCGTGCCCGCTTTCTGGCCACCGACTGGAATGGCGGCCATCGCACGACTGAGTTCCTGGTTCGCCAGCTGAGCACCTTCGACGGGTGATGGATCGGCCTGTACACCGACCATGAAGCGGCGGACGCCGCCGATGACGGCTTCGGCAGCCACTTCAGGGATCCGAACGGCGTGGTCGACGATGGCGCGCGGGCGCGGCGCGGTGTCATCATCGCCCGCTCAGGGCATCGGATAAGCCTGTTCGTCCGGTGTGTCGAGCGCGATGGCGCGGTACTGCGCCTGCCAGCTGTCCGGGGCGAAGCTGCCCGGGTCGCGCGGTGCCAAATGCGCCACGATGTCGAAGTGGTTCACCTTGTGGCCCACGGGTGCAAGGTCGAGTCGCGCCGTGCCTCGGATGTGCGACATGATGCTGCGCGCCATCAAGGCATTGGCCCAGGGTGCTGCGCCGATGCCGTCAAGACCCGACTGCGGCAGGTACAGGTTGCCGGCGTCCAGGCTGCGAAAGATGCAGCCGCAATGGGCCACCAGGGCGTCGGTCGTGCGCAGCGCAGCCAGCGCGGGCACCTCAAGCCAACCCAGATCCATGCTGTAGCCGGTTCCCCACAGCAGCACATCGGCCGTGATGCTTTCACCGCCGGTCAGCGTGATCGTCCGACCGTGGATCGAGGCCACGCTGCCGCGCAGCCGCTGCAGCGCATCGAAGCAGGCCAGCATGCGTGGCCGTCCCGGGATCAGCTGGTCCTTCAGCACGTCGAAGGGCTGCGCCGGCAGGATCGCTTCGATGCCGAACTTGGCATAACGCGCACGCATATCGGCGTCGATCTTCGCGCTCTGCTGTGCCGCGTCCAGGCCGCTGGCCTGCAGCCGGGCAAAGGCGCGCACGCTGCCGGCGATGTGCTTGGGCTTGGTGGTGGGCAGAAACCACTTCAGGCCGCGGTGCACCCAGCTGATGTGCCGGGCCCCCTGCTCGAGGCATTGGTCCAGCAGGTCGAACGCCGACGCACCGCCGCCGACGACCAGCACGTCGCGGTCGCGCAGCAGCGTCGGGTCGCGCAGCGCGTGTGAATGCCATTCCTGCACCACGGAGGCCTGGCGCACGACCCGTGGGACGACGGGGATGTTGTGCGCGCCGGTGGCGGCCACCAGATGCCGCGCATGCACCGTGCCACCAGACGTTTGCAGAACCCATCCGCCGTCGACCGGGCTTGCCCGCTCGACCGCTGTGTCCAGCCGGATGCCGTCAGCCAGCGAAAAGCGCTGCACCCAGGCTTCGATGTTGGCCAGCACCTGCGCCTGCAGGGCCCCCTCGATCGGCACCCCGGCCAGCGCCCAGTCGGCGGGGCTGATCTGGATGTCTTGCCACGCCGGCAAGCTGCGCCACAGGCCGCCCACACCGGGGCCCTTCTCGAACACCATCGCGTCGAGCCCGGCGCGGCGCGCGTGGTGGAGGTTGATCACGCCGGCGATGCCGGCGCCGACGATGGCGACGTCGAGTGGCCGGGATGGCATGTTCATATCCTGCCGCGCGCGGCGGTGTTGGAGGTCTTCATTCCTGCAGGCTCAGCATCAGGCCTTCGCGCGGATTGGCGCGGCCATCGAGCAGCGCCCGATAGGCGGCCTCGGTGGCTTTGCTGCCGCTGCCCTGAACCACTTTCAGCCAAGGGTCGTCGCTGCGTTCGACGCGAGCGATGAAGGCGGACCAGGCCTGGGCGATGCGGCGGTCGAGTTCGTCGCGGCCCCAGCCTTCGGGCGGCGCTGCGCTGCGTGTTTTGATCTGCGCCGGCGCGAAGAACAGCGTCGGCCGTGGCCCCGGCAGGCCGCCAGCCGACCCGATCGCCTCCCAGTGGGTGCCACCGATCGAACTGCTGAACTTCAGCGCGCCGCCAAAGGTTTCGTGCACCTGGCGGCGCAGTGCCGCGTCGCCGGCAAAGTCGACATAGACCGTGGGCAGGGCCGGGTCCATGTTGGCGACGTCGGTGTAGGGCCGTACTTCGTCGTAGCAGCCCAGACTTTGCGCGAAGCCCAGATTGCCGGGCGAAGTCAGGCCGACGATGCGCGGCAGGTCGGGGCTGCCGCGCCGCTGCGCCAGACAGAAGGCCGTGCCGTAGGCGGTCTTGCTCGACGCGCTGGACAGCAGCAGCTGGCGCGCGCCGAAGAACTGGTTGTCGGCCAGGAAGTCGTCGATCAGGAACGAGGTGACGAACAGCGGCTTCAGCACCGCCTGCAGGCCTTCGAGCCTTGCCTGCCAGCTCGGGTCACGGTCGCAGAACTGATAGTGCTGATAGACGGCAGCCAGTTCCTGGCGGTGCGCGGCCCCATCGGCGAAGCCCGCCGCATGGACACGGCTCGGCGTCACCACCAGGTGCGTGCCGGCCGGGAAGTAGCCGTACACCCGCTGGCCCACAGCCACACCGGCGGCGCGCGACTCGGTGACGGTGGCGAAGCCCCACACCGGCAGGCAACCCCAGTCGGGGTCGGGGGCGGGAAAGAACTGCCAGTATTTCATCGCCTCGCCGAACGCGGCGTAGGTGATGTTGTTGGCGGTCAGCGCGAAGTGTTCAAGCGCCAGACGCGCCTGGCCGTCGGCCAACGTTGTCGTCGCATCGGGGTCGGGCCCGAAGCGGGTCTGATGCAGGTCTTTGCGTTGGATGTACAAGCGTGTGCCGGCGGCAGCGATGGTCATGTTCGACTCGTGGGCAGCGAAAGCTTGCAGCATAGACTGCGCCGATCCGAGCTACTGGTGCCCCGCCGTGAAGTCCATCGAAACCGACTACCTCGTCATCGGCAGCGGCGCCGCCGGCCTGGCCTTCGTCGACACGCTGATCGACGAGACCGACGCCCAGGTGACGCTGGTCGACCGTCATGGCAAGCCCGGCGGGCACTGGAACGACGCCTATTCGTTCGTCTCGCTGCACCAGCCTTCGGCCTTCTATGGCGTCAACTCGATGGAGCTGGGAAGCCGACGCACCGACCGTTTCGGCCTCAACAAGGGGCTGTACGAACTGGCCTCGGGCCCCGAGGTCTGCGGCTACTTCGACCGCGTGATGAACCACAAGCTGCTGCCCAGCGGACGCGTGGCCTACCACCCGATGTGCAACCATCTCGGCGGCGGTGTGGTCGAGTCGATCCTCAGCGGCAAACGCACGCAGGTCGTGGTGCGCCGCAAGATCGTCGACGCGACTTACCACAGCCCGTCGGTGCCGGCCACGCACCGGCCTGCATTCGAGGTCGCCGCGGGCGTGCGGCTGGTGCCGCCGAACGCCTTGCCGCAGCTGTGGACAGGTCTGTGCGAGGCGGGCCTGCCGCGCCACTTCGTGATCGTCGGGGCCGGCAAGACGGCGATGGACGCTGCGGTGTGGTTGATCAATGCCGGCGCAGATCCTGACGCCATCCAGTGGCTGATGCCGCGCGATTCCTGGCTGATCAACCGCATCACCACCCAGCCGGGCCCTGAGTTCTTCGACGAAGCCATCGGCGGCCAGGCCGACCAGATGCAGGCGATGGCCGAAGCCAGCTCGGTCGACGACCTCTTCCTGCGGCTGGAAGCCTGCGGCATGCTGCTGCGCATCGACCCGGCCCGCACACCGACCATGTTCCATCTGGCGACGATTGCGCCAGGCGAGGTCGAACTGCTGCGCCGCATCCGCAACGTCGTCCGTCTGGGCCGCGTGCAGCGCATCGCGCCCGACCGCGTGACGCTCGAACACGGCCAGCTGCCAGTCGCGCCCGACACCTTGTTCATCGATTGCACAGCATCGGCTGTAGAGCCGCGGCCGACGCAGCCGATCTTCCAGGGCGACCAGATCGTGCTGCAGCTGGTGCGGCTGCCGCAGCCGGCCTTCAGCGCTGCCTTGATCGCCTACGTCGAGGCGCATTACGACGGCGACAAGGCGAAGAACCGGCTGTGCGGCCCGGTGCCGTTCCCGCACCGGATGCAGGACTATCCACGGTCGATGATGGCCAACCTGTGGAACCAGGCGCAGTGGGGCCAGGACAAGATACTGCGAAGCTGGATCCGGCAAAGCCGACTCGACGGTTTCGGCAAGCTGATGACGGGCATCGACCCCAACGATTCACACAAGCAGGCGATCATGGTGCGCCTGAAGGACCAGGCGATGGCGGCGATGGCCAACCTGCCCAAGTTGAGCTGAGTCTCGTTTGGATTCGGTCGCAGCGCTGAGCAAGCTCGCGTCCCCTCGCATGGGCCGCGTGTTCGATCGCGAGCGACTGTTCTGTTTGCTCGACGGTCTGACCGAGCATCCCGCCATCTGGTTGGGCGCCGCGCCCGGCGCCGGCAAGTTGACGCTGGTCGCCACCTGGCTGCGCAGCCGCGGCTTGCCGACGCTGTGGTTGCAGCTCGATTCGGGCGACGCCGATCCCGCCGCCTTCATGCACTCGCTCGATGCGCTGCTCGCGCTGGCCGCGGCGACGCCGCTGACGCTGCCGACCTTGGGGGCCGACGATCTGTGGGACCTGGCTGGCAGCCTGCGCCGGCGTCTGCGGCTGTTCATGCAGCATCACCCGCCACCCTGGGTGCTGGTGCTGGACAACCACCAGGAGTTGCCCGCCGACGCCTTGCTGCATGTCGCGCTGACGCGCTGCCTGGGCGAGCTGCCACGCGGTGTGCAGTGCCTCTTCATCAGTCGTGAGGCGCCGCCCGCGGCCTATGCCAGCGCGCTCGTTCAGCAGCAGCTGGCTGCCGTCGACGCTGACCTGCTGCGCTTCGACGACAGCGAGACGCTGGCGCTGACACGGCTGCACGGGCGCGCCGATGCCTTCGCCGATGCCTTGGGGGTGGCCCAGGGCTGGACCGGCGGCCTGACGCTGATGCTGCTCAGCTCGCCGCCCGACGCGCGCTTGCCGGGCCTGGACGCACGGCAGCATCTGTTCGACTACTTCGCCGGCGAGGTGCTGGCGCGCATGCCCGCCGACGAGCAGCAGGCGCTGTGTGCCATCGCCTGTCTGCCCAGTGCCACGGCCGACCTCGCGGTGGCGGTCAGCGGCCTGGCCACGGCGCCGCAGTTGCTGGAACGGCTGGCCGCGCAGAGCCTGTTCACCGACCGCCGCGAGGGCGCGCCGACAGCCTATGTGTTTCATGCCCTGTTCAGCGAATTCCTGCGCAGGCAGTTCGAGCGCCGAAACCCGGCCGACGCATGGCGTGCGCTGCAGTGTCGTGCCGGCCAGGTGTTGGCCGCCGCCGGGCAGGTCGGCGCCGGTCTGCAGCGCCTGATCGATGCGCAAGACTGGTCGCAGGCCGAAGCCCTGCTGCTGCGCAGCGCCGCCGGCTTCGTCGCCGGCGGCCGCACCGAGGCGCTGCGCCAGTTGATCGACGGGCTGCCCGAAGAGCATCGCGGGCGCCTGCGCTACTGGCGCGGCTATGGCGCGCTCGACACCGATCCGCTGCAGGCGCTGTCGGATCTCGACATCGCTTTCGGGGCCTGCGCGCAAGCGGGTGATGTCGACGGCCAACTCGCAGCCGCGGCGGCGGCCAGCACCGCACTGGTTTCCTGTGGACGCGTGCATGAACTCGACCGCTGGATCGCTGTCTTCAGCACCCACGCCGAGCGCGCGGCCGCGCGCCAGCCCGAGGACGTGGAGATGCGCTGGGTGCCGGGCATGCTGGCCGCCGTGATTTATCGCGCGCCCTGGCATGCCTTGGCCGAAGGCCTGGCCGAGCGGGCTGAGCGCTTGCCGCATCGCGATTCCGCGCTCGGCCAGCGCCTGTTGCTGGGCTCGCTGGTCTATCACCTGCTGTGGCGTGGCCAGGTGGATCGGCTGGAGCGCATCCTGCTTCGCATCGACGCCTTGTGTGCGCAGCCGCTGGCAGCGCCGGCCACGTTGATGCGCTGGTGGGGCGTGGGCATTCTGGTGAAGACCTTGCTGGGCCAGCACGCCTCTGCACAGGCCGACGCCGAACGTGCGCTGGCGCTGGCCGACGCCGAGCCGGCCGCGGCGCCGCAGCGCGCCAGCGCCGAGCTGTTGCGCATGTTCGTCGGGTTGGCCTGTGCCGATGCACCGGCGGCGCGCCGCCACATGGATCGCGCAGCGCAGGCACTGCACCCTGACAACGCGGTGGACCGCAGCACCTACGAGCACCAGCGCGGCATGCTGGCGCTGCTCGAAGGCGACGGCCCGACTGCATTGCGCCTGATGCGCGCGGCGGCGGCCAGCGCGCGCGCGGGAGGCTTTCCGATGCGCGAGCACATCGCGATGACGGCCAACGCGCTGGTGGCGGCGCGCAGCGACGAGCACGCCGAGGCCGAACACTTGCTGACGCGGGCCTTCGCCCACCCGTTCTACGGCGCTGCCCGTTGGCACCATTGGGTGACCGGCATGGTGGCGGCCTACGCCGCATGGCGTCGCGGCGACGAGCCGGCGCTGTTGAAACACCTGCGCACAGCGCTCGGCGTCGCCCGCGACTGCGGCTATCGCCACGGGCCGATGCTGTTCTGCTGCGATGACCTGGCGCCCACGCTGGCCGCGCTGGCCTTGCGGCATGGCATCGAAGCCGAGGTGGCGCGCGACATCGTGCTGCGCAACGACCTCAAGGCACCACCGCAGGCCGATGGGTACTGGCCCTGGGCGCTGAAGGTCCGGGCGCTCGGGGGGCTGGCACATCGAACGCGCCGACGGGCCCTTGCCCAAGGGCCGCAAGGAAAGCCGGCGTCTGCAAGAGCTGCTGCACCTGTTGGCGGCCCAGGGCGACGGCGCCATCGCGCAAGACGCGCTGGCCGATGCGCTGTGGCCAGACGCCGATGGCGACGCCGCGCGCAACGCACTCGACAACGCGCTGCATCGTTTGCGCAAATGGCTGGGCGGCGATGACCGCGTGCTGCTGCGCCAGGGCTCGCTGAGCCTGAACGGCCAGCGCTGCTGGTCCGATGTGGCCGCACTGGAGCGTGCGCTGGATCGGCTGGAGCATTGTTCGATGCCTGAGTTTGCGGCGCTGATCGACAGCCTGCGCACGCTCTATCGCGGGCCGCTGCTGCCGGGTGTTGAACTGGCGGTTGTGGCCGCGCGCCGCCTGGCACTGCAGCGCCGTGTGCAGCGCGGGCTGCAGGCCGCCGGCCAGCGGCTGGGCAGCCTGGGCCATGCCGACGCGGCCGCCATGGCCAGCGCGGCGTGCGAATCGCTACTCGATCTCTAAGCCGGCTGCCTGCAGTCTTGCTCCTGACCGACACCTCGGTCGGCCCCCTCAGGAGCGAACATGGCCACTGTTCCCACCGCGTTGACCACTGCGTTTTCCGAATTCACCGCATGCAACGGGAAGCCATCGCGGCGGCAGCTGCTTCGAGGCGCCGCCGCTTGGGTTGGGGCAAGCGCTTTCGGCGTCACATCCGCCGTTCAGACCCAGACCGGCGCGCCCGGTAGCAGTCTGCGCATCCTGTGCACGGCGCCGGGCGGCACCATTCCCGACATTGTTGCGCGCAGCTATGCCGAGCAGCTTGGCGCCAGCCACTCGCGCGGCGTGGTCGTCGACAACCGTGCCGGCGCGGCCGGCCGCATTGCCGTGGGTGTGCTGAAGCAGGCCGCGCCCGACGGCAGCACCTTGTTGCTCGCCCAAGGTGCCGTGGCCAGCGTCTATCCGTACCTGTACGACACGCTCGCCTACGACCCCGTGGCCGATTTGAAGCCGCTGTCGCTGGCCGCCGAGGCCGTGCTCGGCCTGGCCGTGGGGCCGGCGGTGCCCGACAGCGTCACCAGCCTGACCAGCCTCGTCGATTGGATCCGCGCCAACCCCGACAAGGCCACGCATGGCTCACCCGGTGTGGGCACGCTGCCGCACCTGATGGTGGCGCTGCTGGCGCGCGAAGCCCAGCTGCATTGGCAGCATGTGCCTTATGCCGGCGGGCCGCAGGCCCTGACCGACCTGATGGCCGGCCGGCTGACTGCGCTGGCCTTGCCCGAGGGCCTGCTGCGCCCGCTGCAGGCGGCCGGCAAACTGAGGGTGCTGGCCACGTCGGGGCCCACGCGCAGCAGCTTCCTGCCGAACGTGGCCAGCGTGGTGGAGCAAGGTTTCCCCAGGCTGGTGATGCGCGAGTGGTTCGCCTTCTTCGCGCCGGGCGGCACGCCATCGAGCCTGGCCGACGAGCTGTCAGCGTCGTTGCAGCAGGTGGCGGCGCAGCCGGCAGTCAAGGCGGCGCTGGCTGAGATCGGCATGTTGGCACTGGCCAGCACGGGCGGTGAACTGCGCGAGCGCATCGCGCGTGAGCAGCCTTACTGGCGCGCGGTCGTCAGCAGCACCGGCGTTCGTGTCGAATGAACGCGCCCGCCCCCCAATCGGCGGCGGCCACGGCCTGGGATGACGCCGCGCACGGTTGGAACCGGCACAGCCCGCTGATCCGGTCGTGGCTGAGTGACGCCACGGCGTCGATGCTCGACGCTGCCGGCATCATGCCGGGCGGCCGCGCGCTCGACGTCGCGGCCAGCGCCGGTGACCAGACGCTGGACATCGCGCGACGCGTCGGCGCCAGCGGTTTTGTGCTGGCCACCGATGTCTCGCCCGGCATCCTGCGCCTGGCCGCGGACAAGCTGCGCAGCGCCGGGCTGCATCACGTAGGATTTCAGCCCGCTGACGCCCAGGCCTTGGGCGCTGAGGCCAGCGGCTTCGACGCAGCGGTGTGCCGGCTCGGCCTGATGTTTTGTCCCGAGCCGCTGCTCGCGCTGAAGGAGGTCCATCGCGCGCTGCGCGAAGGCGGGCGGTTTGGCGCGCTGGTGTTCTCTCGGCCAGAGAACAACCCCTGCATCACGATCACGATCCGCACCGCACAAAGTCACGCCGGCGCAATGGCGGGCGACCCGTACGCGCCCGGCGCCTTGCTCAGCCTCGGACGTCCGGGCCTGGTCGAGGCGTTGATGCAAGAGGCTGGATTCGAAGCCGTCAGCGTGCAGGCCCGGTCGACGCCCTTCGTGGCTGCGCGCTGCGAAGACTACGTCGACTTCGTTCGCAGCGCGGGGTCCCCCGTGATCGAGATGCTCAAGCCCTTGGCAGCAGCGGCGCGTGAGGCGGCGTGGGCCGACATCGCCCGACAGCTCGACCGGTACACGGGCGCCAACGGGTGGGTGGGGCCTAACGAATTGCTGCTGTGCTCAGGCGTCAAGCCCATCACCGCGTCTGGTCAGGCGCGAAAGTCCCCCCGACCGGATGTGGTTCGCAGAAAGCTCGAAGTTCAGCCCCCCGATCGCGGCACTGTCACGCAGCACGACACACCACCACGCCGGATGGCCGCTCGGCACTGGCGCGAGAATCGGGGCCTGAAGCGAGGGGCATCTCCGTGAACAGGCGTTTTCTCATCGTGGCGACCGTGGGCGGGGTGTTGCTGACCGTCGTCGCCCTGTTCTTCAGTCTCGGCGGCCTCGAACACCTGCGCCGGGCCACGGCGACGCTGGAGCCGCCGCAACGGGTCGGCCCACCGGGGCTGGTGCCGGCCCGCCTTGGTGCACCCGACACGCTGTGGCTGTTGACGAAGCGGGAAGAGCGGCGCCAAGGGCCAGCCCAGCGCCTGCTTCACTTCGACCTGCACGGCCACGATGCGGCGACCACGCAGCGGCGCTGGACGCGCCGCCTGCTGACCGTCTATGACATGAGCCAGAACGCCAGCGCGCGCATCCTGGGCCTGGAGCGGCACCTGGTCTGGCTGTACGTCGGCAACCAGCCGGTGGCGGTTTCGGCCAGGGACGGCAGCGTGCTGGCGACCTCGCTGCAGCTGACCGAAGCCAACCCCGGGTTGGCCTCGACCTGGCCCAAGCAGGCCGGCAGCTTCGTCTTCGACGGCCGCTTGATCGTGACCACCACCGACGGCCTGCATTGGTGGATCGCGGCCGACACCTGGCGCGCCACCGCCTACCAGCCGCCGGACGCCGACCGCTTCAGCCGTGCCCGCTTTCTGGCCACCGACTGGAACGGCGGCTACCGCACGACCGAATTCCTGACCCGCGAGCTCGGCAGCCACGACGGGCGATGGATTGCGCTGTACAGCGACCGTGAAGCCGCCGACGCCGCCGACGACGGCTACGGCAGCCATTTCAAGGACCCCGATGGCGTGCTGAAGGACGGCGCTCAGGCGCGACGCCGTTTCCATCAAGCCACTGTGGGCAAGACCCGAAGCCTCGGCGGCAGCACACCGCTCGACCGTATCGAATCGCTGACACCGCTGCCTGAAGGCGAGACCTATCTGCAAGGCGGCATGCTGCGCGTGCCCGGGGCGAGCGGGGCGGCACATCCCGGCGCCGACGGTGGTGCGTTGGTGCTGCACCGCGAACGTGCCGAAGACCCAAGCCCGCTGCTGCTGTCGCGAGTCGGTCCTGCGTTGCAGACCCGCTGGCGCCAGCCGCTGCCCTTGATCGAGCTGAACAACCGCTGGGAGCTGACGGGCGCGCTGCTGCTGTTGGGCCCGGGGGCCGCAGTTGCCGACGGCCAGAGCGTGGGCGAAGCGATCGTCGCGGTCAATCTGGACGACGGCCGGGTGCAGTCCTGGAGCTTGCGGCAGGAGCGCAGCCTGTCTGCGCAGGCTGCGGCAGGCCCGGCCCGATGAACATGTTGAGCGCACGCCACGGGCAGGGCCAGTCGGCATGATCGGCCCTGAAGCCGCGGCGCTGCAGCACGACTTTGAGGCGAAGGGGTTTGCGATCCTGCGACGGGCCTTGGCCGGCCCATTGCTCGAAGCCGGCTGGTCTGACCTGCAGGCTGCGCAGGCGCGTGGCGAAATCCTGAGCTGTCACCGTGAAGGTCACGGCGTGTTTCGCAGCGATGCGCTGGCGCGCCAGGGCCTGCAAGCGGGCGACGTGGCGATCCACGACTTTCACCTGCATTCACCTGCGACGCTGGCCGTGGCCTCGCACCCGGCTTTCATGGCCTTGGCCACGCGCTTGCTGGGTGAAGATCCGGTGCTGATGCAGTCGCAAATGCTTCGTTTCGGCTCGGGCAAGGGAACGCATGCCGACCACGTCTATTGCCCGATCGCGCGACCGCTGCAGACCCTGACCGTCTGGATTGCAGCGGACGCCGTCGGTGCCGACAACGGTGCACTCTATGTGCTGCCGGGTTCGCATCGACTGCCCCTGCATCGCTTCGACGGCGACCGCCTGCTGTGGCCACACGGCGAAGACCTGGACCGCATGCGCGAGTACCACGTTGCGCTCGATGCGCAATGCGAAGCTGCCGGCTTGCTGCGCCACACGATCGAGGCGTCTGCCGGCGATGTGGTCCTGCTCCACCCCCGGCTGGCGCATGGGGCCTGGCCATCGTTGACGGCCAGGCGAACCCGTCGCAGCCTGGTACTGCACCTGGCGGGGACGTCGGCTTACACCGCCGACCATCGCGGCCTGCCGGGCGGCTCCAGCTTGCGGCGGGCCGGGCGCCTGCGTTACTACCGGCCGCTTGGGGCCTGAGCCGGCAGCGCGGTACCGGCCACACGCTCGGCGTCCCGCCACGGCACCGGATCGGCGGTCAGCAGCAGGTCGGCCGCCAGCCGGTTGCTTTCGAGGGCCAGCAGCTTGGCCATCATTTCGGGGCCGACACCGCCGGGATCGCCCGGCACCACGGCCAGGCAGGGGCGCGGATGCTGGGAGTGAGTCATCGATGCAGGTCTCCTCGAGGGTGCTTGTGATTGAGCCGCTGCGGCCCGTGCCGCCAGACGCCATTCGCCTTCGGCTGCAGCAAGCGTCGTGGCTCGCCTCATGCCATTTCAATGCACAGTACGAAAGCATGGATACCATTTCAGGCATGGCACGAATCTCATCCCGCCCTACGCCGCTGGCCGACGAACCGGCCTGGCTGCGATTGCGAACGCGCCAGTTGCTGCTGCTGGCGCAGCGCGCCACGCCGTCCTTGCCCGCTTCGCCCGAACCTGGATCGTCATGAACCAGGTGCTGCGCGGTCGGGTCCAGGCCGGAAAGGGGGACGCCTCGCGCTGGCTCTCGCTCTTCAATGCCGCGTACAGCCGCAAGCTCGGCCATCCGATCTACCCGGGGTCCTTGAACCTTGCGCTCGACCATGACTTCAGATGGTTCGACCCCGCGTACAAGGCGCACCTCATCTGCTTCGGTCGCGGCGAGTACGGCGGAGACCGAGACATCCTGTTTCTGCCCTGCGAGCTGGGGGTCCCCGGCAGAAGGAAGGCGTGGCTCTGGACCCCGACCACAGCCGCCCGAGAACGCGCGGACCCCTGGGTCATTGAACTGGTGTCGGATGTGCGGTTGAGGGATGTCTATGCGATCGAGGATGGTTCGAGCCTGGAAATCACCCTCAGTCTGGGTCCGGAGCTTCCCGACTCACCGAACCAGGCCAAGCGCAGCGGCGAGGTCTTCCAGGGCGTCGCTCTGCTGAGGCGCCAACGCGCAGGCCAACGGGTCCTGAGGCGTGGCGTTGCGCTCGGTTACCGGCTTGCCGTGATCAAGCCAGCACAGCGGCGCGCGTCGGCGCGCCTGGGCTCAGGTGCCGGCGCTGGATGACGCAGCAACTTTCGAATCTCGGGCAAGGCCCGCCGAACAGCCTCGTCGCCAAGCGCCATCAGCGCCGCCCGGTTGTTCATGTTCACGCTCAGTTCCGCGGGGAAGCTCGGGCGGATCACCAGGTCGGCTTCCTGTGCTTCCTGCGTCGCCAGTGAATGGGTCAACACCAGCCCGATCTGAAACAGCCGATCGACCATGCCATCGAGCCTGGACTCGACCGGCGGATAGATCACGTCGATGGCGATCACCCGTTGGGCGCCGAGTTCACGCGCCACGCGCACCGGCAAAGGGCTGCTCAGCGCGCCATCTGCATAGTCACGACCGGCCAACGTCGTCGCGGCAAAGACCCCGGGCAAACCGGTCGAGGCCTGAACCGCGAGCGCCGCGCCGCCCGCGTTGAAGACCGCCATGCAACCTTGGCGGAGATCGGTGACGACAGCGGCAAAGCGCACCGGAAAGCGCTCGATGCGCTGGTGTTTGAGATTCTGCTGGGTGAACTGGTAGACCGACAGCCGTGGCCGTCCGACGGCGGAAGTCAGCCAGTCCGAGCCGAAATCGAAATCATCGGCGGCGACGCTGCGGCCGATATCCCCCGCACTGACGCCAGAAGCGTTGATCGCGCCGATCAGCGCGCCGACACTCGAGCCGACGATCAACTCGGGCCGGATCCCTTCGGCCTCCAGCGCCCGCAGCACGCCGACATGGGCCAGACCGCGCAAGGCGCCGCTGGACAAGACGACCGCCAGTCGCGCTGGCTCAGCGGGCCCGGCCAGGAAAGGTTCCTCGCCAGGGCTGGCCAGGCTCGCCGGCTGCTCGGCGCAGGCGAGCAAGGCGGCGGCACCGACCGCGGCAAGCAGACCCCAGAGCCTCATGGCGCACGCAGCGATGCGGTGACGCCAGGCGCTGCCGGGTCGTAGACCTCGTAGTCCCAGGCGTAGCCACCGACCATGCCGGCGTACCCATGCCAGACCGGTACCCAGCTGCGCGGGTCGATCAGCACCGTGGCCGGTTGAAACCGTTCTTCAAGCTCGGGGTGACGGAACTCGATGCGGGTCACGGGCTTGCCGCCGTAGGCGGCAGCGCCGCCCACACGACACCAGGCATTGCCAATCAGCGCCTGGCCGATCAGCGCATCGGCCAGCAGATCCTGCCCGGGCAGCAGCGCTTTCACCGCCATCGCGCCGGCTTCGGACTCGTGCACGAGGTCGTTGATTCGAAAGGCGCGCGGCTGGGCGTGAATCCGGCGCGCGTTCGCATCCACCAGATACTGGGCCACCTGCGGTCTGGCGCGCGCATTGGCCAGGGCGCGGATCAGCCCGCTGCAATCAGGGTCCATGCCCGAGACGGGCGCCACCCGATCGACCGACGCTGGCATCGGCGCACAGGCGCCCAGCACGATGGCCGTGACAGCCATCGACAAGGTGACCGCAAGTGACTTCATGGTGCGCTCCTTCAGGGCTGACCTCATTGGAATGAGAGGCCTGTCCGAGACTGTGGCGATCCGCCGCCCGCGCGTCTTTAAGCGACCTAACGAGTTCTAAAGCGGGGTTCCACGCCGCCTCTGCGCCGACTACATTGCCTGCACCATGGATCGCATGCATCGTTTCGGCAGCTTTGAGCTGCGGGTCGCCGAGCGCTTGTTGCTGCGCGATGGCGAGCCCTTGAATCTGGGTGCCCGCACCCTCGATCTGCTGATCGCCCTGGTCGAAGCCGCCGGATCGAGGTTGAGCAAGGCCGACCTGATGGGGCAGGTCTGGCCGGGCCTGGTGGTCGAGGAAGCCAACGTTCATGTGCAGGTGTCGCTGCTGCGAAAGCTGCTTGGCGCCAACGCGATCGGCACGGTGGCTGGCCTGGGGTATCAGTTCACGCTGCCGCTGGACCGAGGGCCGGCGCGCCACCATCTTCCAGAACAGCAGACCGGTTTCATCGGCCGTGAAGCCGCGCTGGTCGAGGCACAGACGCTGCTCAAAGGCACCCGGCTGTTGACCCTGATCGGCATGGGCGGCAGCGGCAAGACCCGGCTGGCCCTGAAACTCGCGCAGCAGAGCCTGGGCGATCCGATCGACCTCGTCGCCTGGGTCAACCTGGCGCCGATCGAAGCGCCCGACCAGTTGTTTGCGGCCGTGGCAGAGGCGGTCGGCCTCAAGCTGCGTGGCCTCACACCCGCCTTGGAAACGCTGGCCGCTCATCTGCAAGGGCTGCGCTGCTTCTTGCTGCTCGACAACTGCGAGACCCTGCTCGATCCGGTGGCCTCGATGGTCGACCTGCTGCTGGGCGCGGTGCCGGGTCTGCGTGTGCTGGCGACCAGCCGCGAAGCCCTGAGCCTGCCCGGCGAGACCGTGCTCGCCGTTGGGCCGATGGATCTGCCGACCCTTGGTGCCGGCGCCGAAGACGTGCGGCAGGCCGACGCCGTGCGCCTCTTCGTGCAAGCCGCAAGCACAGCCCGCCCCGGCTGGACGCTGGCCGAAGCAGACGTCGCGGTCGTCGCCGACATCTGCCGCCGACTCGACGGCATCCCGTTGGCGTTGGAGCTTGCGGCCGCCCAGTTGCGCGTCATCACGACGAAGCAACTGGCCGAGTTGTTGTCGGAGCGATTTCGTGTGCTGGTCGGCGATCGCCGCGCCCTGCGCCGACACGACACGCTGGCCACGGTCATCCAGTGGAGCTACGACCGCCTTGAGCCGGCTGAACAGCGTCTGCTGGCCTGCATCGGCGTGTGCGCAGGCGGTTGTGACCTGGAGGCCGCTGCTGCATTGATGGGCAGCGAGGCGCATCAGGCCGACCTGCTGGCCGGACTGATGCGACTGAGCAAGCTGTCGCTGTTGACCGTGCGCCAGTCGACACAGGACTCTCGTTATGATTTGCTCGACACGGTTCGACAGTTCACGCTGGAACGTGAACAGGACAAAGGGGCCCTGAGCCTGTTGCGGGACCGCCATGCGCAGCATTACCTGGCCTTGGCTGAATCGGCCTTCGCCGAGATCGCAGCTCACGGTGAAGGCGAGGCCGTGCTGCGCATGCTCGACCTGGAGCGTGAGAACCTGTTGCGTGCGCTGCATTGGTGGCTCAGCGATGGGGCCTTGCCGGCAAGGGCACTGGCAATTCGGCTGGTGGCTGCCTTGCGTTACTACTGGCCTTCGCGCGGGTTGGTGAAATTGGGCATCGGGTTGAGCACGGCCGTCATCGACCAAGCCTGGGCCTTGCCCTTCACTCGCCATCACACCGAAGCCGTGGGAGGGCTGGTTCAGATGCTGGCGCAAACCGGAGAGCATGCAGTCGCAGCGGCGCTGGCCAATCGGCTGCTCGACTTCGCCGGCTCGAGCGCGGACGATACCGATCGTTTGATGGTTCACCTGCTGCTGGGTGAAGTCGAATGCACGGCAGGCCGATTTGATGAATCCCGCACCCACTTCAGCAGAGCCAGAGAGCTCGCCCAGAGGCTCGGTCAGGCCCGTCGCGAGATCGGGGCATTGAGTGGCCTGGCCAGGGTGGCCGCTCTCGCCGGTCTACTGGAGGAGGCGACTCGTCTGGAAGAAGATGTCCTGGCCCACAGGCGACGGGACGGTCAGGGCTACAACCTGATGATCGCCTTGCTCAACACAGCATCATTGGCGCTTGACCGCGGTGACCCGGTGGTTGCCGCGACACTGCTGGCCGAGGCCACAGCCCTGGCACCGCGGGTGGGTTCAGAGTGCCTCGTCATGCACCTGCTGACTGAATCGGCACGCCTGCTCGCGAGGCGCGCCAACTGGGCTGCCAGCGTCGAGATACAGGCAGCGGCGCGCCAGTTGCGCCTGACGCAGGACTATCGGCCGGGCGATCTCGAAAGTGCACGTGAGGAGGCCGACCTGCAACGCGCCAGAGCGGCGCTCGGAACGACCGCCTTCGACGCCGCCTGGCAGGCCGGGCAGGCTTGGCCGGCGGCGTCGGAACTGGAGCGCATCACGAACTACGTCGCCATGGCGGCAGCGCCAAGCTGAGGCACTCACGACACGGGCGGGCCGCAACATTCATTGCCCATCCGAATTCTTCAACGGGTCATCACATTGGGTGCATGACCGGGGTCGGTTGGAACCTGTGGGCGTGCTGCGGCCCGCTCAGCGGCGCTGCGAGAGCAGCCCGATCAAATGCTGCTTCATCTCGTCGGCTGTGGCGTTGTCACCCTGGCAGGTGCCGGCCGCGGGGTGGCCGCCGCCGCCATGTTGCAGCATCAGTGCACCGACATCGACCGGGCAGCTGCGGTCGAAGATGCTCTTGCCCACGGTGTAGGCGGTGTTGCTCTTCTCGCGGCCCCACATCACGTGCATGCTGATGTCGCACTGCGGGAACAAGGCATAGACGATGAATCGATTGCCGGCGTGGATGACTTCTTCGTCGCGCAGGTCCAGCACGACCAGCTTGCCATGCGCCTTGGCCACGCGTTTCACCTGAGCCCGGAACGCGACATGCTGGTCGAAGAACAGGTCCACGCGCTCCTTCACATCGGGCAGCGCCAGGATGTCGGCGATCGCCATGTCGCGGCAGCAGTCGATCAGCTGCATCATCAGCTGATAGTTCGAGACGCGGAAGCTGCGAAAGCGGCCCAGGCCGGTGCGCGCGTCCATCAGAAAGCTCAGCAGTTCCCAACCGCGCGGTTCCAGCACGTCGTTCATGCTGAAGCCGGCCGAGTCGGCCTTGTCCACCGCGTCCATCATCGCGTCGCTGATGCGGCTGAAGCGCGCCTTGCCGCCGTAGTGGTCGTAGACCACGCGCGCGGCGCTCTTGGCGTCGGGCTGCAGGATGTGATTGGGCAAGGGCTGGCCGCCGTTGCGAACGCCCTCGCTGGCATGGTGGTCGAAGCACAGGCCGCAGCCCGGCACATAGGGCAGGTTGGTCAGGATGTCGCGGTCGGTCACCTGCACCTTGCCGTCCTGCATGTCCTTGGGATGCTGGAACACGATCTCGCCCAGCAGGCCCAGCTCCTTCAGCAGCACGGCACAGACCAGGCCGTCCATGTCGCTGCGGGTGATGAGTCGGTACTTCAGTTCGGCGGGGGCGTTCATGGGGCGGGTCTCCGGCAAAGGCGGCGTGGCACGGCACGATGGTCTGGCCGCAACGTCTTATCGGCCTGCGGCTTGCCGCACTTGAGGCTTCGGTTCGCCTGCGCGACCGCGCGCTCGACCGGGGACAGCTGAGTCCGAACCGAACTTCGATCAAGGCCTGATGCAGATGCTGACCATCAACGCGCGGCTGCTCTGCCCCGACAGTCCCTCTCAACCCAGCGGCGCCGTGTCGCTGACCAGCTTGGACAGTTCGGTGAATCCGATCGGCGGCACCGTCAGCCACGGCAGCGTGAAAAGGCGCCTGGCCAAGCCGGCCGACATGCGTTCGATCTGCTTGCGTTCACCCGCCAGCCGTGCCGCCAGCAAAGGGTCGCGTGTGCCTGCCGCGAGCACGCTCTTGTTCAGCACCCAGGCATAGGGCTCGACACCCGCGCGGCGCAGGTCATCCTGCAAGGCAGCGGCCTGTGATACCGGTGTCACCTCCGGCAGCGTGACCAGAATGATCCGGGTGTACGCGGCGTCCTGCAGTCGCATCAGCGGCGTGACGACGCGCGTGCTGCCGTGGCCTTCGAACTCGCGCATCATCTGCCGGTGGTAGGCCCCGGTCGCATCCATCAGCAGCATCGAATGCCCCGTGGGTGCGGTGTCCAGCACCACGAAGGCGCTGCGCCCTTCGCTGACGATTCGCGAGAAGGCATGGAACACGGCCACCTCCTCGGTACAGGGCGAGCGCAGGTCTTCGAGCAGCAGGGCCTGTTCCTGCGCGTCCAGCTTGGCGGACTTGGCCGCCATGATCTTGTCGACGTACCGCTGGGTCTCCACTTTCGGATCGATGCGGCTGACCTGCAGACCCGGCACCTCGCCATTCAGCGTGGCGGCCAGATGCGCAGCCGGGTCGGTGGTGCTCAGGTGCACGGTCTTGCCGCGCTGGATCAGCCCCAGGGCCAGGGCAGCCGCGACCGTCGTCTTGCCGACACCGCCTTTGCCCATCACCATGATCAAGCCGTGCCCGGCAGCAGCCAGTTCGTCAGCCAATGCGGACAGCCCCTGGATGTGATCGATGGACTGGACCGGCGCGGCCTGCACGGGCTGGCCGGTCGGTGTCGCTGACGACAGCAAGGCGCGCAGGGCCGGCAGGCCGATCGTGTCGAAGGCCCGCAACGGCACCTGGTCCTGCGGCAAGTCCTTCAGCGACAGCGGCATCTCGTCCAGCGCCCGCTGCCCCAGGCTCTCGATGGCACATGCCACGGCATCGCTTCGATCCACCGCATAGAACACACCGTTGATCGCGAGGCGCTGGTTGTTCAAGCCCAGCTCGTGCAAGTCCTGCGACGTGCGCGCCGCCTCGCCGATCGCGCCCTGGTCGGGCCGGGTCACAAGGATCACGGTGGTCAGGGCCGGATCGCTCAGCGCCTTCAGCGCGGCCTTGAAGCGCACTTCCTGCATCTTCAGCCCTGAATGCGGCCCCAGGCACGAGGCACCGCGATCGTTGCCAGCCAGGAAGCCGCTCCAGGCCTTGGGCAGGCTGAGCAGTCGCAAGGTGTGCCCGGTGGGCGCGGTGTCGAAGACGATGTGGTCGAAGTGTTCGGCGTCGTCAGACAGCAAGGCCGCGAATTCGTCGAAGGACGCGATCTCTGTGGTGCAGGCGCCCGACAATTGTTCGCGCACGGTCGACCGTTCGGTCGCGCTGGCCGCGTCACCCATTTGAGCCAGCACACGCTGCCGATACGACTCTGCAGCGTGGTCCGGGTCGATGTTCAGCACCCACAGACCCGGAGCGTCGGGCACCGGCGTCGGGCTGTTGCGAAGCTCGACGCCCAGCATCTCGTCGAGGTTCGAAGCCGCGTCGGTACTCACTAGAAGCACTTTCTTGCCGGCGTCGGCCAGGCTCAGTGCGGCCGCCGTCGACAACGACGTCTTGCCGACGCCGCCCTTGCCGGTGAAGAACAGATGCCGTGTCGGGTGGCGCAGAAATCCGATGGGCTGGGGTTTCAGCCACCCCAGCACGTCGTCGCGCGAAGGAAGGCCGCCGCTGTGCACAACCTTGCCGCCGATGACGACGGCCGGCGTCGCGTGGACACCGTAGCTGTGAATGTCATCGGGGTTCTCGATCTTGACGATCTCGACCTCGACGCCCAAGTCCGATGCCGCTCGCTCGATGATGCCCATCGTGCTGCGGCACTTGCTGCACCCCGATCCCAGAATCTTGATCTCCATTGCAAATGCCTCCCGCCTGAATTCGTTGAATGCGCGCTCTGCCTGGTGCAGCGGTCAGTGGCTGGGCCCAAGGGGTAGGCCATCGCAGCCAGGGCCGCACAGGCAGATTGAACAGGTTGTCGCGCTGGCTTCCTTTGACATCGCTCAGCCGGGTGCGAGCAGCGCGAGTGGAAGATGGCGCCATCAACGAGCCTGGTCGGCGTGCAGCCCGCTCGACACTCTGAACCATGATTCCACGGCGTTCTTCTTGCACCCATTGGCTCGCCGGCGCGGCGGCGGCAGTCATCAGCCTGGTCCTATCTGCGCAGGCACAGGCCACGTCGGCGCAGTCCGCCACATCGCGCCCAGCCGGTGCGTCTGGGCCGCTCGCTCAGCCAATGCGCTACCGCGTGCAGTCGCCTCACGTGCGAGAGCTGCAGGTGCGGTTGCGGCTTGCCAAATACTTGGCGCTGTATGACGTCGACGACCGCTTCGGCATGCTCACGCGCGACGGCGTGCTGAAGTTTCAACGCGACAACGGACTGAACCCCACCGGCATGGTCGACCAGCAGACCTGGGACGCGCTGCTGCTGCGTTCGCGCCCGCCGACCGAAGCCGAGCTGAACAACACCGACATCGGCGCCTGGTTCGCCGCGCCAACGCAGACCGGCTACATGATGGAGCTGCAACACCGGCTGCGCCAGACGGGGCTGTACCAAGGCGCGGTCGACGGGGCATTCAACGCCACCACTCGGCGGGCCATTGAAGCCTGGCGCGCGCGCATGGGCTTGCCCGTCAGCGAGGTCATGGACGAGCGCACCTGGGTGCCTTTGATCCGCCGCACGCGCAACCCCCGCTATGCGGAATTGTTCGACGCCCCGCCGGCCAGCACGCTGGTCCAGCAGCTCGACCCCCGCTGCGCCGCCGGCAAGGTGGTGTGCGTGTCCAAGCTTCAGCGAAAGATGTCCTACGTCGTCGATGGCAAGGTGCGCTTCACGCGGGAGGCGCGCTTTTCCCGGCCCGGCTGGGACAGCCCCGAGGGGGAATTTCGCATCTGGCACATGAACAGCGACACGGTGTCGGCGATCTTTGGCGAACGCACCCCGATGCCCTACGCGATCTTCTATCAGGGCAACGTTGCCATCCACTACTCACAGGACTTCGCCGACAAGGGCTACGAGAGTGGTTCGCACGGTTGCAGCCAGCTGCGCGACTATCAGGTCGCCAAGTGGCTGTATGAGCAGCTGAAGGTCGGCGACCGGGTGGTGGTCTATTAGCTGCCGCGCGGGCCTTGCTGTCGATGAGGCGGCCCGGCTCGATGGCGAATCGCTGCCGCTCGCGCCCGCCGGTCCTGACCTGACCTGGCCTGGCCTGGCCTGACCTTCTCCTTGCCAACCCGTCAGGCCTGAGCGCTTTCTGCTGCCAGCGTCGCCGCGGCAATCGCGGCGTGGTCCAGACGCGGTTGCCAGCCGGCCGGCAATCGAATCGCACCGCCCTCGACGCGCATCGGTGATTCGAAGATCGGCCGACTCATCTTCAGCCAGCCGTTCATCTCGCCGGCGTTGCGGATATGCCGCGCGGCCACGCAGGTCTCCATCCAGCAACCGACGTCGCTGGCAACGCCGTTGCCCAGCACCGGCTCGAGGCCGTGCCCCCGGATGCGCTCGATGGCCGCGGCCAGTCGCTCTAGCGTCGCGAACTTCATCAGCTTGACTTTGACGAAGCGGGCTGCGCGGCGCCTTGCAACCTCGTCGATGTCGGCCTCGTGGTAAATCGACTCGTCGAGCATCAACGGCAACGGGCAGTGCGGCACCACGGCCATGTGCGCCGCCCAGTCGCCGGCGGCGCAAGGCTGCTCGAAGAGCTCGATGCCGTCGACCGGAACGGCGTTGGCGAAGGCGATCGCCTGCGCCGGCGTGTAGCCTTGATTGGCGTCCACGCGCAATGCGGCGCGGCCAACCACGTGCGCCAGCGCCGCGCTGATGCGCCGGGCATCTGCCTCGGGGGCTGCCGAGCCGACCTTGATCTTCAGCGTGCGGTAGCCGGCGGCGCAGAGCCGGTTGATCTGGGCTCGCATGGCGTCGGGTTCGGTGTCGTTGATGGCGCCGAGCACCGGTACGGCGATGTCGTGCTCAAGGCGCAGGACAGGCGCGGACTCAAGCATCTCCACGGCGCTGGCGAAAGCTGTGGCCACGAACGGCGCCCGCGGCGCCAGCGCCAGCGCCTCGGCCTTGGCGGCGGCGAGGTCGAGGCCAACCAGGCGGTGGGCGAACGCGCTGGCGAGCGGCCAGCTGGCCTCGATGGTTTCGTCGGTGTAGCCGGTCAGTACGGTGGCGTCGCCGTAACCTTCGCCGCCGCGGTCGTCGTGCATCACCACGAGGATGGTGTCCAAGGCAATCACGTCGCCGAAGGCGAGGTGGTACGGCGTGGTCAGCGGCAGGCTCAGTCGGTAGGTGTCGATGCGGGTCAGCATGAAGGCTCCAGAAACATCGGATCGGGCGCGCGACTCACGATGCAGCTCAAGCCCCGGGGATGTCGAGCAGCAGCTTGCCGCGCGTCCGGCCGGCTTCGAGATAGCGCATCGCGTCGGCGGTTTCGGCCAGCGGCCAGCGGCGGTCGATCGTGACCTGCAGGCGCCCGCGCAGGGCATGGTCGAACAGCTCGCCGGCCCGGCCTGCCAGTTCTGCCGGCGTTGCGATGTAGTCGGCCAGGTGCGGACGGGTGAAGAAGACGGAGCCCGCCTCGCCAAGCTCCAGCGGCACGATGCTCTCGACCAGGCCGGACGCGCCGCCGAAATTGATGCAAAGGCCGCGCCGGGCCAGCGAGCGGATGCTGCGTGCAATGGTGTCGCGGCCGATGGAGTCGTAGACGACGTCGACACCGCGGCCCTCGGTGATGCGCAGCGTCTCGGCGCGGAAGTCTTGCTCGCGGTACAGGATGACGTGATCGGCGCCGAGCGCCCGCGCACGCACCGCCTTCTCTGGTGAACCCACGGTCGCGATCACCGTCGCGCCGCGCAGCTTGGCGAGCTGCACCAGCAAGCCGCCGACGCCCCCTGCCGCGGCATGCACCAGGCAGATGCTGCCGCTCTTCAGCTCGAAGGCCGAATGCGCCAGGTAGTGTGCGGTCAGCCCCTGCAGCATCAGCGCCGCGGCACGGGCGAGGTCGAGCGCGTCGGGCACCACAACCAGTTTGGCGGCGGGCAGCAGCGCGTACTGCGCGAAGCTGCCGCGCACGATGCACCAGGCGACACGATCACCCACCGCCAGGCCGTCCACGTCGGCCCCGACCGCTGCGACCGTGCCGGCGCCTTCCATGCCGAGGGTCATCGGCAAGGCGTTGCGGTAGGTGTCGGATTTTGCGTAGCGGCCCAGCCTGAGGTGCACGTCGATGAAATTGAGGCCGGCGACTTCGACCTTGATGAGAACCTCTCCGACCCCGGGTCGCGGCACCTCGACCGATTCGAGCCGGCAGACATCGGCGTCGCCATATTCGTGGATGCGGATGGCCTGCATGGCGAGCGTCTCTGCTGGGAAGCCACCGGCCCTATGCGGCCACGACCTTGCGGTCGCGGAACCAGCCGTCGGGAAGCAGTTGCGCCAGCGGTTCGCTGTGCTCGTAGACGCTCTGCACCGCGAGCTCATGGTCGACCGCGCAGCCGAGCTTTTCAGCGCGCCGCGCCAGCCCGTCCTGGTGCACGTCCATGACCTCGCGCGGCAACGGTACGGCCCCCGGGTCGAGCACCCGCAGATAGCCGTCGGCATCGCGCGCCGGCATGATGCGGCTCTTCACGTGGCGGTTCGGTGACCACGGCACGTCGAGCACCCCGGCCTCGAAGGCACGTACCGTGCCGAGGGCGGCATCGCCGTCGCCCATCTCAAGCGTGCGGTCGACGATGGCGCGCACTTCGGCGCGGATGAGCGCCTTCTCGCGCTCGTACTCCGGCATGCCGTCCAGGCGCATGCCGCGGGCCAGGTAGATCCCCATGCGCGTCATCCGCAGACCTGCGGCATTGGCCTCGCGCGTCGGGATGCCGTGGGCCTCTTGCACGCTCTTGGTCGTCACGCTGACGGCGCCGCCGACGGCGGCGATGTAGCCGCCCAGCGTGACGAGCGCCGCGGCCTGGGCCTCGTCGTAGGGCCAGGCACCCATCCAGTGCAGCGAGGTCACCGGCGTGAAGACGTCGACATAGCCCTTCTTCGCAAGGTATTCCTGCGTCAGCTCTTCGCAGCAGGCAATCGCCGCGGCATCCTGGATCAGGTGCAGCGTCTGGCCGAGCTCCAGGCCATAGTGGCGCACGCCCTGGGCTGCCGCGAGCAGGCAATCGAGCACGGCGATGGCGATGGCGATGCACGGTGGCACGTTGGTGCCGGTCAGGAAGCTTGGCTGGCGCCGGTGCAGCTCGACGCCGCGCGTCTGGTATTCGGCGACCAGCCGGTCGAGGTACTGGTAGTTGCGAATGCCTTCTGAAACCGGCAGTTCCTTGATGTACGACACGGTGTAGGCGATGCCCGAGCCGAGGTAGCCGGTGTAGCCCGCTGCGTAGCCGATTTCACCGGTGAGCTTGGGCATCGTCGTGCCGGTGAGCATGATGGCCGGCTTGTCGATCGCCTCGATCAGTGCACGCGTGGCCCGGTGGCCGTAGTTGACGATCGGAAACCCGTTCAGCATCGAGCGGCCTTCGCGCTCGGATTCCTCGAGGCCCTTCTGCGCCAGCTCGAACATCTCGTTGCGTGTGTAGCTGTCAGTCGTCGTCGGCACGATGTCGGCCAGACCGTCGCGGTCGAGGGCGAGCATCAGCTCCTTCTGCATGCCGATCGTGCCAAAGCCGCCGCGCGGCTGCGTCAGGCAGCGCCGCTCGGCGTGCGCGGCGCGCGTCACCGCGGCAAGGTCCTTGTGCGTCGGCAGTCTCCGGAGGTAGTCGACGGCCTCATCGAGATCGACCTGGCTGCCGGTGGGCCAGCGCGCGAGGTTGTCACGTCGCAGGGCCTTGAAGGCGTCGGCATCGATCGCGGTTTCGGCGAGCGCCGGACGCAGGCGTTCGCGGGATTCAAGGATGTTGGCCATGGGATCCTCAGGAAACGGAAGGGGACGATGCCGACGATCCGGCGGCGTGCGTTGAGCGTGCGTCGGGCGCCGCAGCGGTATCGCTGACCTCACTGGCCTCACTGGTGGCATCACGCAGGGCATGACGCGCCAACTCATAGGCAGCGCGCCGGTCGACCCGCGCGAGCAGGCCACTGGCGAACAAAGCGTAGTCGCGGTCGATGAGCAGGCGGGGCTCGCGAGGGCCGAGCGAAAACGGATCACCGCGATCGGCGAGTGCGGCCTCGAGCAATTCGCGCGGATGGGGTGCATGCACGATCACGCCGCCGGTGCCGATCAGCGTGGCGACCCGGCTCAGGTCCTTGCCGCGTTGCACCCGCACCGGCCCTTGCGCCGTTTGCACGGTCTCCACCGTGCCGGCATGACGCCTCACCGCAAGCCGGATCGCCGCCCGGCCAAGGCTGCGGTCGAGCGCATGCTCGTGCGCGCTTTCGGGCAGCCGCTCGACATCGGCCGCGATCTGCGCCAGCAAGGCATGCAATTGCGCGACGTCGATGCCGGCGGCAGCCGCAATGGCATTGGCACCGCAGCTCTCGACGATGGACGCGGCGTTGTGGCGCATGCCGAGGTCACCTTCGACGGTGCGCTTGGCGTGCGGCTCGGGCAGTCCGAGCCGGACCACACCGCTGTCCGCCGGGCTCTCGCCGACCGAGTGAACGTCGGTCGTCGCGCCGCCCGGATCGACGACGACGAGCGGGCCGAGGCCGTCGTCGCCAGTCGGACCCGCCGCGAGCAGTTCCGCCCCCTCGAGCACGGCCGCCGGTGTCGGCAGGACGACATCGTCCAGCAGGCCGCGGGCGCGATCGATGCCCTTGGCGTGCACGATCCGGTTCATGAACACCTCACGGATGCGTGCGCGCGCCGGGTCCGTGTCGAGGACATTGAACGAGGGCATGACGTTCGCGCAGAACAGCGTACCGGGCAGGATCCCGGCGACCTCGTCGGCGGCATCCCGGTTGCCGGCGACGATCACCGGCCCGGCATAGGCGCTTGCGGCCAGGGCCCGCGCGTTGTGGATGATGATGTCGCGGTTGCCGCCATCGGTGCCGCCACACAAGAGCAGGATGTCAGGACGGCAGGCCTCGATCTCCTGCACGTCGGCCCGCGTCAAGCGATACGCGTAGCTGCCGACCAGGCGCGCCCCCGCGCCCAGCGCGGCCTGGCGCGCCGCCTCTGCGGTGAGTTCGCGCACCAGGCCGACAGTGACCATGCGCAGTCCGCCGGCGGCACTCGACGAACCCAGCCGGGCACGATAGCGAGGCACGTGGCCGAGCCCTGCATGCAGGCGGGCGAGCGCATGTTCGAGCCCGATCGTGATGTCGGTCGCCACCGTTGAAGGTCCCTGCGCACTGCCGACGACACGGGCCTGGTCGAGGTCGACCGCTCGCACCTTGGTCCAGGTGCTGCCGAAATCAACCAGAAGCGCCAGGTTCATCATGTTTGCTGCCGCTCGCTACCCTGCGCGTCAGGGCTCGGCGCCCTGACGAGTAGCCCAGGGCGTCGGCAACGTGGCATCAAGGCGTTCGCCGCGATCGCGCGCGACGAAGTCGGCCGCAAGCGTGGCCAGCACGTCCTCGATGCGGGTGCCGGGCGGGAACACGCGGTCGAAGCCCATCGCAAGGAAGCGCTGCTCGACCTCGCGCCACGGCTGCTTGCCGACGACGAGGTTGCCGCCGAGGTAGATCAGGATGTCTTCCATCCCGGCTTCGACGCAGAGGTCGCGAAAACCGCGGCAGTCGATCTCGCCCTGCCCGTAGAGCGAAGACACCATGATCGCGTCGGCCGCGGTCTCGATCGCAGCCTTGATGAAATCGCCTGCCGGCGTCAGTGCGCCGAGCGCGACGACCTTGTAACCCGCCTTCTCGAGCGCCGTCGACAGGATGCGATTGCCGACGATGTGGGTGTCGGCACCGATGACACCGGTGACCAGGGTCTTGGCTTGCATGGGGTCGGCTGCTGCTGAAAAAAGTCATTCTGAACGAGTCCCGCGCATCGCAGTGAAGGGGACGCGCCAGCCCAGGGCCCGCCGAATCAAGCACTTGCGGTCTTCCGTGTCGCGGGGCCGAGAGCCGGTCATGTACATGACTTTATGATCGGATCCACGACCATTCAGCTGCGAGACCCGATGAACCAGCGTGATTCGCTTTACCGCGATGTCAAGCAGCAGATCACCGAAGCCCTGCGATCGGGCAAGTGGAAACACGGCCAGAAGATTGCCAGCGAGCCGCAACTGGCCGAACGCTTCGGTGTCAGCGTCGGCACGGTGCGCAGGGCCATCGGCGAGCTCGAAGCCGAGAACATCCTGGTGCGCGAACAGGGGCGCGGCACCTTCGTCGTCAGCCACACCCGTGACTACATGCTGAACGTGTTCTTTCGCATCGTCGACGCCGACGGCCAGAAGGAACTGCCGACGGTCTCGCTGCTCAGCATGAAGCGCGGCCGCGCCGACCGCAGCACTGCCGGGCTGCTCAAGCTCACACCGCGGGCGCCGGTGATCGATATCGAGGCGCTGCTGTCGCTCAAGGGCCGGCCGACGATCCTCGATCGCATCCGCCTGCCCGCGCATCTCTTCCGCGAGCTGGGTGACCATCTCTTCAAGCGCCGTTCGGGGACCATCTATGGCCTCTTTCAGGATCGCTTCGGCATCACCGTGGTCCGCGCCGAAGAGCTCATCACCGCCGTTGCCGCCGGCGAACGCGAGGCTGGTCTGCTCGGCGTCGCACAAGGCGCGCCGCTGTTGCGCATCCAGCGTGTCGCCTATACCTACAAGGACGTGGCGGTGGACGCACGTGTGCGCCTGGTCAATTCGTCTCAGCACGCCTACGCCAGCGTGCTCGGCAGCCGGGCTTGAATCGGCAGCCGCCCGTGTCATCGCGGGATGGAGGCGCCACCGCGCCGCAACTGCGCCCTTAGACTGCCTGCGTCCGCACAGCGTCATGCCCATGAGTCAGACGAACCGCCTGCACCTGGATTTGACTTGGCACACGCCGCGATGATCGAAACGCTGTCGCTGACCTTGGGTGCCCTGCTTGCGGCCATCATCTCCGGCGCGACCGGATTTGGCTTCGCGCTGGCCGCCACGGCGATGTGGAGCTTCTCTCTCGAACCGCGCCTGGTGGCGGTGCTGGCGTTGGTGTTCACGACGGTGCTGAACATCGGCTATCTGCCGGTCTTCTGGCGCGACATCGACCTCAGGCGCCTGGCCCCGTTCGCCCTTGGCGGCCTCTGTGGTGTGCCGCTTGGCGCGTATGCGCTCGCCACGCTGCCCGCGTCTGCGGTGCGACTGTGGGTTGGCAGCTTGCTGCTCACCTACGGCAGTTACCGGCTGCTGCGACACCGCGCCATCGCGCTGCAGATGTCGCCGTCTGTCGCGCGAACCGGCGACCTCGTCGTCGGATTCATCGGCGGCGTGTTCGGCGGGCTTGGCGGCCTCTCGGGATTCCTGCCGGTGCTGTGGTGCGGCCTGCGCGACTGGGACAAGCGCAGCCAGCGCGCGCTGATCCAGTCTTACATCCTCTTCGCCAACTTCCTCAGCATGGCCTGGATCGGCCGTCTCGTCGGCGTCGACGCTGCCGCCCGCGGCAACATCCTGCTGGGTCTGCCATTCGTGATCCTGGGCGGATGGCTCGGCTTGCGGCTCTTCGCCCGCTTCGACACGCCGACCTTCAACCGCATCGTGCTGTGGGTGATCGCGGGCTGTGGTCTGGTGCTGGTGCTGAACCGCTGAGCGCAGCGAAGAAGGGTACGGTTTCGCGGCGCGGCACGCATGTGCATCGATCCAGCAACAGCAAAGGAGAAAGAATGAAATTCGGGGTGAGGCTCGCGGTTCAGGGCGAGATGGGCGCGCCAGGTGCGGGATTCGACTATGCGAAGACGATGACGCTGGAGGCCGAGGCGCTTGGTTTCGACAGTGCCTGGCTGCCCGACCACGTCATCAACGCCCACATGCAGAAGAAGACGCCGATGCTCGAGTGCTGGACCGTGCTTTCGGCACTGGCGGTGCTGACGACCCGAATCCGCCTCGCCGGGCACACCTTCAACAACTCGCTGCGCAATCCGGCGGTGCTCGCGAAGATGGCCGCCACACTCGACGTCGTGTCTGGCGGCCGCCTGATCTATTCGCTCGGCTCGGCCTGGTTCAAGCAGGAGACGTCCTCTTACGGCTTGCCGTTCGACGACCATGACACCCGGGTCGAGCGCCTGCGCGAAGCGCTCGAGATCGCCAAGGCGCTGTGGACCCGCGACGAGGTCAGCTACGACGGCCGGTTCAACACCTTGAAAGAGGCCTACCTCGAGCCCAAGCCGGTGCAAAGGCCGCACATCCCGATCTGGGTGCCGGGCGACTCGGAAGCCACCCGGCGCCTGGCGGCCGAGATCGGTGACGTCTGGCTGACCTACTCGAAGCCACCCGAGGTCATCGCCGAATGGGTCGAGGACATGACCCGTCGGCGCGGCGGCCACCGCCTGCCGATGGCGATCTCGACGGTCTCGCTCGCCGGACTGCCGCAGACCGAGGTCGAGCGCTGGAGCGTGCTCTACGCGAAGGAACGCGAGCACCGCTTCGCCAGCCCGCCGACGCCGCAGGACGTGCTCGACGAGAACCTCTGGGGCTCGCCCCAGGCCTGCATCGACCGCATCCGCCGATACGAGGCCGCCGGTGTCGAGCACCTCGTCATCCAGCCGATTCCGCCGCTCGAGGGCATGCGCCACTTCGCGCGCGAGGTGATGCCTGCTTTCACTTAGGCACTCTCCTGCGGGCGACCAAAAGTCTCGCCGATGGCGGCGGCGGCCTCGCGCAGCCGGGGCACGTGGGCCAGCAGCTCTTCGAGCGACATGCGGCCTTCGGGTGCCTGGATCGCCACTGCCGCGCAGGCGCGCTGACGGTCGATCATCACCGGCACCGCGACACCGCTCATGCCACGCAGGTGTTCGGAGCGATTGATGCCGATGCGGCGCCGGCTGGTCTCGCGCAACTCGGCCTCGAGGGCGTCGCGATCGATGATGGTGTTCTCGGTGAACGCACGCAGCGTGAGGTCCCGCAGCAACCGCTCGCGCTGGGGCTTGGGCAGCAGACTGGCCAGCAGCTTGCCGCTCGACGTGGCGTGCAGCGGCACGTGCGATCCCGGCGCCAACATCATGCGCAAGGGCCATGAGGTCTCGACCCGGTCGAGGTAGACGATGTCGGTGCCGGCGAGCGCGGTGAGGTTGCAGGTCTCGCCGGTGCTTTCCACCACTGCCGAGAGGATCGCGTGCCGTTCGGCCCGGCCGGGGCCGTTCATCAGTGCAGCGATGGAGAATCGTTCCAGCCGGCATCCGAGCTGCAGTCGCCGCAACCCCGGCTCGCGAAACACCAGCCCGCCGTATTCGAGGGTGCGAACGAGACGGTGCACGGTCTGCTTCGGCAACTCGACGCTCGCGGCCACTTCCGCGACCGTGCAGCCGTCAAGATGCTGCGCGATCGCTTCGAGTATCCGAAACGCGCGCAGTGCCGCCGAGTTGGCGTGGTTACTTTCCATGAAGGTTTGTCCCGATGCACTTGCAATGAATTTACCGAAAAACGGGACTGCAAGGAACCGTAAAAGCGAATACTGTGGATGCTCGCTCGCTGGTGCTCTTTGAGCGAGCCGTGCTTCATCGGAACAGACCAGGAGACCATCATGACCCGCCACGACCTCGACCACGATGGGCGCTTACGCCGCAGCCTGCTGACGGCAGGTGCTTCGCTCGCCGTGTTGCCGACGATCGCCTGGGGCCAGGACAAATACCCGTCCCGCCCGGTCGAATTCATCGTGCCCTGGGGCCCGGGCGGCGGCGCCGACCAACTTGCGCGTCGCGTCGGCAAGCTGCTGGAGGAGGAACTGAAGGTGTCCTTCCCCATCATCAACATCCCCGGAGCCACGGGCAACACCGGCACCGCCAAGTTGTTGGCCGCACCCGCGGATGGCCAGACCATCGCCGTCTTCATCGGCGACACCATGGGCACGCTGGTCAGCGGCCAGGCACGCTGGAAGCTGGCCGATGTCACCCCGCTGGGCGTGATGATCCGCCAGCCGACCGGCCTCTTCGTCAAGGCCGACGCCAAGTGGAAGAACTTTGCCGAACTGCTGGCCGACGCCAAGACCACCGAATTGAAGGCCGGCATCACGGGCTTCGGCAGCCCCGACGAGATCCACATCAACCAGTTGAACCGGATCGCCGGAACCAAGTTCCGGGTCGTTCCCTTCGCTTCCCCTGGCGAGCGCTACGCCTCGATCCTCGGTGGCCATGCGGACGTCCTGATCGAGCAGGCGGGCGACATCAAGTCGTTCCTGAAAGGCAAGCAAATGCGGCCGATCGTCTTCTTCTCGGATGAACCACAGTTTGGTTACGAAGACATTCCGCTCGCCAAGGCGTCCGGCTTTCCAATCGCCATCGACCAGTGGCGCTCGGTCGTCATGCGCGCCGGCACCGACCCCAAGCACATGGCGGCAATGACGGCCGCCGTGCAGAAGATCGCTCAAAGCGAGGACTTCAAGAAGTACCTTGCCGACGAACTGGCGTTTCCGAACAGTTTCGTTCCGGCTGACAAGACCGCAGCCTTCTTCGAGCACGAGTTCAACACCATCAAGTCCAACCTGCCTCCCAAGAAGTAGTCGCGATGTGATCGCGCCACCCTGCCTGCCCAATCGGTAGGCTCACTTCGGTTGGCCGCTGTCTGGAGAAATTTGATGCGATCTCGTCTGCGCGTGTGCTTGCCCCACTTCGTGATGCTGCTCATCGCCATCGCGCTCTACGTGGCGGCGATGCAGATCGATACGAGCGGCACCAATGGGGGCAAGCGCATTGGCCCGGACTTCTGGCCCAAGGCGGTGATCATCTTCATGGGCGCTCTGGCCCTGTATGAGGTTGTGAAGCGGGCCATTTTCGGCAGCGACTTCGAGGCGACCGGTCTCACCGAGGGCCTGACGACCAATCCTGCAGGCGATCCGGCCACCGAGACCATCAGCAAAGACACGACGACCGAATACCCACGCCTGCTTTGGGCAGGCCTGCTGTTGATCCTGGGCTATGTCGTCGCAGTCGACTGGCTCGGTTTTTTCGTGACGACCGTTGCTTTCCTGTTCACCTTCACCTGGGTGGGCGGCTTCCGGCGTCACGGCTGGAACGCGCTGATCTCGCTGGTCGGCGCGTTCGTCATGGTCGTGCTGTTCATGCGCGTGGCCTACATCTCGCTTCCGCTGGGCGAGGGTCCATTCCGCAGTTTGTCGATCGCGCTCATGAGCGCCATTGGCGTGCACTAGCGGGCTGCTGTCATGGAATCGCTCACGCACCTGCTCGGCGGCCTCGGCGCCCACCTGTTGCCCGGCAACATGCTGGCCATGGTGATCGGCCTCGTCCTGGGCATG